>VAOX01066833.1_pt1 | contig 57818 bp, 57 predicted proteins | sample 3393891 | NCBI WGS metagenome assembly VAOX01 (sample SAMN08290429, study PRJNA428436) | hydrothermal vent metagenome | isolation source: Deep-sea hydrothermal vent chimney | place: Indian Ocean: Southwest Indian Ridge | depth 2822 m m
AACTTTTCAGCGTACAGATTCTGTTGATGGGTTAAAAACACAGGTGGAAAAGATTTTTTTATATCATAGTACTAATGATGAGGTCGTTCCATATGCTCATATGGAGAAATATCACGAGCTTTTGCCAACTGCAATAGTGAGAACCTTTTGTGATAGAGGGCATTTCTTTATTGAATCTTTTCCTGAGATAGTTGCAGATATACGCTTAATATGATGTTCTCATACTGCTTTGAATAAGTGTCTTTGGGGCAGGGAGCAATTTCCTTTAAGTGTATTTTTGATAGATAAAATATTTATTTATTCTTGTGCTATACTAAGAATATATGGATTTAAACAAAGTTTCAAAGCAGTTTTGCGAAAATATTATTGTAGGGTACACACCGGAGAGTTTTGTATTGGCAATGCTTGTTGGTGAGAGTGGCACAGCGTACGCGTTGACGCCTCAGCATATGAAGCGCCTATCGCAATATTTGGTGGATCAAGTGCGGGAATATGAGAAAAAATATCAATCAATTGAAGCAAAGTGGCCACCAGATGTTGAGAGCCCAATTCAAACAACAGATCTAGGGGGCACGAAATAATTTCATATTATTCTATTGGTCCAATACAGGCAATGTTGCGCGTCCGCGCAACATTGCCTGTATGCTACAGTGACAATATAATTTTTTATACTAATATGCCCAGACATTCCAGTAAACTAAATAAGTCCAAGAAAAAAAAGAAGAAAAAAAACGCTCCAAAAACGCTATCTTTCCAATTCCACACACAATATATTAGTGGAATACTAATAATAATATCTGCACTTATCGCCATGTGGACAATTATAAGTATTACTGCTCCTATGATACGTGATAATCCATTTGTACAAATCGTAAAAGGTGATGTTCAGTCTGAACAACCGCATGTATTAAACACTATCGCATATGATCAACGTATGTTTACTCTTGCAAACAATCCGCCAACATTTTCATACGCGCCAAGAGTCAGCACAACGACAGCTTCATCATCTCAAGCGGTGGCACGGTGGCCTGTTCACACGGTATATCCGGCATATGGAGCACTGCTACCATTTAATAGGATAGTTTCATTCTATGGGAATTTTTATTCATCTAAGATGGGTATACTTGGCGAATATCCGCCCGATGTCGTCTTAAAGAAATTAAAAGCACAAGTGAAGCAGTGGCAAATTGCTGATCCAAATACTCCAGTTATACCGGCGATTTCTTATATAGCTATATCCGCACAAGACACGCCAGGGACAGATGGATTATATCGTCTTCGTATGCCAGCAAGTCAAATTGAAAAGGCAATCAATATGGCAAACGAAGTTCATGGACTTGTTTTTCTTAATATGCAAGTTGGTATGAGTACCATTGAAAAAGAATTACCATATCTCGCAAAATATCTTAAATTGCCGAATGTGGAGCTCTCACTTGATCCAGAGTTTGCGATGAACACTTTGAATAAAGCACCTGGTACAGTTATTGGTACATTTGATGCTTCTGATATAAACTTCGCTGCGCAGTATCTTGCAAAGATTGTACACGAGTACCATATACCTCCGAAGATATTGGTAGTACATCGATTTACATTAACTATGATTACCAATTATAAAAAAATTGTACCTCTAAGAGAAGTACAAATAGTTATTAATATGGATGGGTGGGGATATACACCAAGAAAGATAGATATATATAAGTATGTTATATATCGTGAGCCTGTTCAATTCGCTGGTATTAAGATATTTTATAAACTTGATACAAGTGATCCTGGATGGAGCATCATGACACCAACAGAAATACTTAAATTACGTCCGCGTCCAATTTTTATTCAATACCAATGATTTTTACTCAAATGTTTTGTTGTTCTTGCCAACACACCAATGCTAGGACATCCGATGTCCTAGCATTGGTGTGTTCAAATTATCCGAATACTCTACTCATACAAAAACGGCTGAGTTGGAATATCATTATATTGTACGAAGTGCATGATATAAGAATGTAACTACTCTTGTATTTGGTAAGAGGATTCACTTTTTCGCTATAGATTCGCAACGATTGCATAAGTATGAATATTCTGGTATGGTACTTCTATGTTAATGATTAGATTTCAGCGTATTGGTCGTAAGAACGATGCAGCTTTTCGGATTGTGGTTACTGAGAAAAACAGTGGACCAAAATCCGGTAAGCATGTCGATCTTATCGGATCATACAATCCAAAGACCAAAGCGGTTTCAATTAATACCGATAGCGTGAAGAAATGGATGAGTCAAGGCGCACAAGTATCTCCATCAGTACATAATCTTTTTATAAAGGAAGGAGTCCTTTCTGGTAAAAAGATTAATGTATTACCGAAAAAGAGTCCTATTTTGAAAGAGGTTGTTGAAGAACCTACCAAAGATACTAAAGTGAATAAAGAAGAAATAGTCACTACATCACAAGAGAAAGTGCAAGAAGTAGTTGAACAATCAGCTGAACAAACAGAAGGAGAACCAGTCACAAAAGATTCCAGTACAGAACCTACTACACAGGAGGAAGGGAAAAAAGAAGCCCAGCCATCAGTTACATAAATATATTGTAGTGGTTGTGTACGGTATAGCTATTTATATAAGTTATATAATGTGTTATTATTTCTTGCGAATGATTATTCATAAACACACATACTATGGAAGTTGAATCAGATCAGAAATTTATTGAATACGTTGTAAAGGCACTGGTTGACCAACCAGATTCTGTTGCGGTAAATCGTACAGTTGATGAAATGGGTGTTCTCATCACATTGACGGTACATCCAGACGATATGGGAAAAATCATCGGTAAGGAAGGTGCAACTGCAAAAGCATTGCGTACATTGTTGCGAGTTGTAGGTATGAAGCGAAATGCTCGTGTAAATCTTAAAATCAATGAGCCTATTGGTGGCAAGCGTGAACACGAATTTAAGACAGTTGACCAAGCTGTTGATGAGTTGAGTTAAGTAATTTTATATATCTATATTATATACATTAATATTATCGATTGTGCGTAGTATTAGGTTTTATATTTAAGCATGAGAAAAAGTAGTAAAAAAAGACCAGTACGATTTCACATTGTGACTCTTTTTAAAGATGTGTGTGAACCATATGTTACGACATCAATAATTGGACGTGCTCAGAAAGAAAAGAAAATAGAAGTTGTATATCAAAACCCTCGCGATTTTGTGACTAATGCTTACGGGAAAGTGGACGAGCGACCGTATGGTGGTGGTCCTGGGATGGTATTGCAAGCTATGCCAATTGTACGTGCGGTAGAGCGTACTTTGCGCCGTCGCTTAACGCATGGAAAGAAAGCTGTACTTATATGGCTTACGCCAGGTGGTACAGATTTCACAAATACGATTGCTACGAAACTAACAGTATATGATGAGATAGTACTTGTTTCTGGTCGATACGAGGGTATTGATGAGCGTGCATTTCGTATGCTCAAAACATTGTTGCCAGTAAGAAAATATTCTACTGGACCATACACACTTACAGGTGGCGAACTTCCAGCAATGTCAATAATTGATGCAATTGCAAGACGTATTCCAGGTGTACCAGGTAATGATGCTTCAATTGAAGAACGACGAGTTGCTTCACACGAGACATATACGCGCCCAGAAGTAATCAAGTGGAAAGGCAAAGATTATCGCGTGCCGAAAGTACTTACAACAGGGAACCATGCTCTCATTGATGTGTGGAGAGAAGATAAAAAATAAGTGGTATGATGAAGCAGTTGACCTATAGATTGTTAAATAAATACTTAATTTAAGAAGACTCTATGAAAATTCTTGTTACTGGAGGTGCTGGATTTATCGGATCACATATAGTTGATAGTTATATTGCTGACGGGCATACAGTAGTAGTCATTGATAATTTATCTACTGGGCATATTAAGGATATTAATAATTCTGCAAAGTTTTACCTTCTTGATGTACGTTCTAAAGAAGTAGAAAAAGTATTTTCTATAGAGAAGCCAGATATTGTAAATCATCATGCTGCACAGATATCTGTCCCAGCTTCTGTGGATGACCCACTTTCTGATGCAGATATTAATATAAAAGGCATACTAAATCTTTTAGAGAATTCAGTTCATTTTGGCGTAAAGAAATTTATTTTCCCTTCAACTGGGGGTGCCGTCTATGGTGAGACAGATAATATACCTACTCCCGAAACAGAAAGGACAGAACCACTTTCACCGTACGCAGTAGCGAAACTTTCTTCTGAAGATTATATTAAGTTTTATAAAAAACAATATGATCTTACATACACAGTATTACGATATGCAAATGTATATGGACCAAGGCAAACTCCACATGGAGAAGCTGGTGTAGTATCTATTTTTATGGGATTACTTCGCGATTCTATTGTTCCAAAGATTTATAGTTACCCAGAATCTAAAAATGGCATGACGAGGGATTATTGTTATGTTGGTGATGTTGCTAGAGCAAATGTTCTTGCTCTTTCCAAAGGAAATGGGGAAGTGATAAATATTGGTACTTCTATTGAGACAGCAACTGGAGCTCTTTATAGAAAACTACTAGAAAGTATGAGAGAAAAAGGTTTTGCAAAGGATGAGAAATTTGACTCTCCTCTTACTGGAGTTGCAAGACCGGGAGATTTGCATAGAAGTGCGTTAAATATAGATAAAGCGATGGAAATACTTGAATGGTCACCAAAATATGACTTGAAGCAAGGTCTTTGTGAGACTGTTAGGCATGAAGTAACCAATTCTGGTAAACACCGCGCAGAATAGATTTTATACTTTTAAAATCTTTACGCGCTCGCCATTTTTACAACTAGGTAGATAAAGAGAACACCAAATATGGTGGCGTATGTGGTGAAATTCGTAGGATGAGAATGATAACTCTCAGGGATAAGATCACTTGCCCCAAGGTATAGAAAAAATCCAGCGAAAAGAGCAAGTAAAAGAGAGAGTTCACGCGCAGACAATACGAAGAGAAGTGTTACCAAAACACCAATGACAGGAGTTATTGCATCTATGAAAAGCCACCGCCATGCTCTGGCGCGTGTACCGTTATTTTTTATAATGAAGTTTACCGTATTTATCCCATCTGAAAAATCATGTGCAAGAACTGCTATCGCTACTATAATACCAACAGATGTTGAAACTTGAAATGCAAATCCTATACCAATACCATCAAGGAAGCTATGCAGTGACAAACTTCCTGCCCCAGCTGATCCACGCATATGTGCATGTTTAATATCAATTGTATCTGGTGTGTGACTATTAAGTAGAATTAAGCGATCAAGCGTAAGGTATAACATGAAACCAAGTGCTGTTATTGACAGTATTGTAGCTGGGGAATAGAAATTTTTAGCGAGGGATAATGATTCTGGTATTAGATCAAAAAAGGCAACAGCAATTACAGCGCCAGCGCTAAAACCTAAAATAAGATGAAGACGATCCTTAAGCCATAATGCAAATGAGCCTCCAAGAATAGTAGAAAAAAATGTCGCTCCAGCAACAAGGAATATCATATATAAAAATAGTACAGTATATTTATAAAATTATCCAATTATCACATATGTGCTAAAAATACGAATATGTGATCAACCACATACTCACGCGTAATGTATGTTGGTAGTACAGATAACAGGAATGTGTGCAATACTTAACATCAATGAATAAGAAATTTCTTTTTATAATAGTGATAGGTGGCATTATTGGCGTAGGCATTGGAATTATTTTTTATAGGACATATGTATATAAAGGACATATATCAATAATACAAATACATACATCTATGTCCGATACACATGCACTAAATACCAGACAAAATATACATTTTGAAATTGCTACGACAACTGTAGCACAAAAACATGGGCTTTCAGGAAGAGCAACAATACCAAATAATTATGCTATGTTATTTGTTTTTCCAAAGCCTGGTATGTATGGTTTCTGGATGAAGGACATGCTTGCTCCAATCGATATCGTATGGCTATCGGACAATAGAACCGTTGTGAGTATTAAGGACTCAGTTAAACCAAATACTTATCCACAAATATTTTATCCTCCAGTAGCAGTAAAGTACGTCCTTGAGGTGCGTTCTGGATTTTCTGCTACACGTGGATGGCATGTAGGCTCTATAATTACTCTACCATCACCTTACGATATGAATTATCTAAAATAAATTATCCACATATTGTGGATAATTTGCGTGAGAGTTAGGTGAGAGTTATAATTGAAATAACGTTGCGTCACGCGCGTCATTATCATAATTTTTTACCTCACGTATGCCTAAACCAAAAGCTAAAAAAATAACAAATATAACTTCAGTTTTATCCGCAACACAATTGGTACAGAGTGAGGAAGTACTTATTGACGCAAAAGAAAATAAGCGATATACGACACTCATACCGAAAATTGAAAAGCGTGATGGCAAAGTTGTATCGTTTGATTTTAAGAAAATTGCATTGGCAATACATAAAGCGATGGTTACTTCTGGAGAAGGAACTCTTGATGACGCAGTACTTGTAGCGCATCAGGTGGTAGGTGAATTAGCACGTTTTTCAAAGAAATATAAAAATCTATTGCCTACGGTAGAAGGTGTACAGGACTCAGTTGAGACACAATTAATGATGAGTGGATTTATAGTAACTGCCAAATCATATATTTTATATAGGGATAAACGTACACATATGCGTGCGGAACAAAAGGAAATACCCAAGAGTGTGCGTGATTTAGCACAAAAAAGTAAAGAATATTTTAAAAATAATCCACTTGGAGAGTTTGTTTATTTACGCTCATACTCTAAATGGATTCCTGAGGAAAATCGCAGAGAGACATGGATTGAGACCGTTGATAGATACATGAGTTTTATGAGAGAGAATCTTGGTAAAAAAGTTACAGAAAAAGAATATATAGAAATTCGTGAAGCGATTCTTACACAACAAGTAATGCCATCAATGAGGCTTATGCAGTTTTCAGGAGAAGCTGCGCGAAGATGTAATGTTGTTGCATATAATTGTTCATACATAGCACCATCTAAGCTTGGTGACTTCGCCGAAATTATGTATGTCTCTATGAGTGGAGCAGGTGTTGGATATTCGGTTGAAAGTACTAATGTACAATCGTTACCACAAATACAATACCAAACAGGAGAAGTACTCCCAACATACGTTGTCCCTGATTCCAAAGAAGGATGGTGCGATGCTCTTACATATGGACTAAAAACATGGTATGACGGAAAAGATATTAATCTTGATTATTCGAAGATACGTCCAGCTGGTGCGCGACTTAAAGTCATGGGTGGAAAATCCTCTGGGCCAGAGCCGTTGCGTCAACTTATGACTTTCATAAAGGAAAGAACATTAGCGCATCAAGGAAGACGTATGCGTAATATTGATGTTCATGACATTATTTGTAAGATTGGTGAGTGTGTAGTTGCAGGTGGTGTGCGACGTAGTGCAATGATATCTTTATCCGATCTTGATGATGAACTTATTCGTGACGCTAAGAAAGGACAGTTCTATGTTACGGATGGACATCGTGCTATTGCAAATAATTCTGCTGTATATCTTGATAAACCAACGAATACTGCATTCATGGATGAGTGGGTTGCCCTAATGAAAAGTGGCACTGGTGAGAGAGGTATATTTAATCGTGGTGGTCTTATTTCACAATTACCGAAACGACGTATTAAAAATTTGGAAGAAGTTGGCTATATAAAAAATAATCGAATCGTTGAACCTCTTGGTACGAATCCATGTGGAGAGATTATACTCAAATCAAAACAATTTTGTAATCTAGCAGAAGTTATAGCACGTGTTGATGATACGAAAGAAACTCTTTTGCGTAAAACACGTCTCGCGACTATACTAGGTACTTATCAATCAACATTGACGAATTTTGGTTACCTCTCAAAGCAATGGAAGAAGAATTGTGAAGAAGAACGATTATTGGGAGTCTCCATTACTGGGCAATGGGATTGTCCAACTGTACGAGATGCAGACGTGCTTGGCGCAATGCGGAAAGAAGCAACAAAAATAAATAAAAAATATGCAAAACGTTTTGGTGTTGGTGAATCAATGGCAATTACGGCGGTTAAGCCATCAGGAACGGTATCACAAACATTTGATGTGTCATCTGGCATGCATCCACGGCACTCCAAATATTATATTCGTCGTATTCGTATTAGTTCCACAGATGTATTATTCACAATGCTCAAAGAACAAGGAGTACCATTTCATCCTGAAGTTGGACAAGGCATTGATGATGCGAATACGTACGTAATGGAATTTCCAGTGAAATCTCCTGATGGTGCGGTGATAAAAGATGATTTAACGGCTATTGATCAACTGAATCATTGGGAAGTAGTAAAAAATAATTATACTGATCATAATCCATCAGTAACAATCTCTGTCGGAGAAGATGAGTGGATTCAAGTGGCAAATTGGGTGTACGATCATTGGGATATTGTAGGAGGATTATCATTCCTTCCCCGCTCGGGTTACATATATCCACTAACACCATATGAGGCGATTACAAAAGAACGCTATGAAGAGCTTGCAGATGCCTTCCCAGATATAGATTATGCAAAACTATTTTTGTATGAGAAGCGTGATGAAACTGAACTCAAGAGAGAACTTGCGTGTGTAAGTGGAACATGTGACATATTCTAAATTCTACTCTATAAATACATATAACTATCAAGATGATGCTATACAAAGCTAGGACATCGGATGTCCTAGCTTTGTCCTAACTGCATCTTTGGCTATTGTGCTTACGCGCCAACTATTTTTAATTCTTTATTATTTTGCTCACTTGTTACTATGACGATGGAGCATATTGCGCTATTGTTTTTTTTGTGGGATACTTTTTGTGGGGAACTAATCTGGATAATCGCTCTTTTATTAAAAAAGGGAGGAAAGTCCGAGCACAGCCATAACTTCGCATTTATGCAGAGTTATGGAGCATGGTAGCGGGTAATACCCGTCCGCCGTGAGGCGAGAGGTGCGAGCAGAGACGCCCGTCGAGATGGAAACATCGGGGCATCTTCAGCTCTTTGGTTGGAGATGAGCTTCGCAGGGTAACCTCGAAGATGAAACGGCAAAATCCTTACCTTTGTGCAAGGCCGTGCCCTTTTAATTTCGCTTACGTAAAGTTGAAAGGGAGCGCCGCTAGAGGCTATCGGCAACGACAGTCCCAGACAGATGGTTATCCTTATCATTATGTGATAAGACAGAACTCGGCTTACAGGATTAGTTCTCTTATATATGAAAAAGACCGGATTATTCCGGTCTTTTTCTGTGGAAAAATATGTGGATAAAAATGTGTGTGCATAGTACACTTGTTAATATGTGTAGGGGTAGCCAATATTATTATCAGCTATGTGTATTATCACGCATTTTTAATTAACAAAAATATATGTTTTCTAGATTCTCATTCTCACGACAAAGTTGTTCATATGATAAATCAGCTTTATGGATATTTTTAGTAATGTTCATTCTTGCAACGGTAGTAGTATTTCCTAATACAATATTTCCACTTTTTTCAACCAAAGTGATTATATTAGCGATTGGTAGTGTTGTAGCACTTGTATCTTATGTATTGGCACGATTTTCTCGAGGTAACATATCTCTTCCACCGCTTCTTTTAGTTGGTGCTCTATGGAGTGTTCCACTTGCATATGGACTTTCTACAATATTTTCTGGTGCTCCTTTAGCGATCTCAGTTTTTGGTCATCTGTTTGAGGCAGATACTTTTGGATTTTTGTTCTTGATGGGTTTGGTCGGTACACTTGCAGCTTTTGTAATAGAAACACCAATACACTATAGATATTTTCTTCGTATCAGTGCGGTTTTAGCGGCATTTATATTTGTTGTTCAGGCATTATTCATTATTATTCATTATATATATCCAAACTCTATTTCTCCATTGCTATCAGTACTAGGATCATGGTCTGATATAACACTGTTTTCAGGTCTTTCTGCAGTTATTATTATGTTGGCCTTTAGATTTATTCCACTATCGTACCGCGCCAAGTGGTTCTTGGGTATTCTACTCACATTTTCTTTATTGTATCTTATAATTGCGTACAGTATTGCTACGTGGGTGCTTGTAAGTATAGTGGCTCTGGGTCTTTTCGTGGAGAGTGTTATGCGTCGTGTCACACCATCCTTACAAAACACTGACACATTTATAGAAATGGATACTGAAAATGGAATTACTATTGCAGATGTTGAAACACATGAGGCTGTTTGGGATATGGATGCTCCATCCTATAGTATTACAGCTCCACTTATAGTACTCGTAGTCGCATTGTTCTTTATTTTGGGTGGTGCTGTAGTTTCTGGTACAGTAAAAAATACACTTCATACCAGTTTTCTTAATGTTCGTCCATCGTGGCAATCAACTCTAAGCGTTGAGCGCGCGTCCTATGGAACATCAGCATTTTTTGGTTCTGGTCCTGATACATTTGCAAAGCAGTGGCTACTTTTCAAAAACAAATCTATAAATTCAACTCAGTTCTGGAATACCAGTTTTACCGGTGGAATCGGATTCATTCCGACATCGCTTATTACAACAGGTATTGTAGGTACATTCGCATGGCTATTTCTTTTGGTAGCACTAATGTTTGTTGGAATACGTTCATTTCTTACCGGGGAATATGAAAATCCCTCGTTGCGTAATGTGTCACTTATAACATTCTTAGGATCTCTATTTGTATTCTTGGAACTCATGTTCACCGTTCCTGGGCCAATTTCAATTGCATTTGGATTTCTTCTCTTCGGTATATTCATATCAACACTTCGCTATAAGAAGGGTTCAAACACACGAGTTATCTCTTTCTTGGAAAGTCCACGAGCAAGTTTCTCTGCAATATTTGTTCTTACATTACTATTATTAGTGTTTCTTGCTGGGGCATATATGGTTGTAGGTAGGTATGTAGCTCAAGTGTATCTGGTACAAGCACAAAAGAATCTGTATGTTGGAAATATTCCAGCAGCTGATTCATCCGCATTGAATTCCTTGCGCTTTGCGAAAAGTGATGATGCATACCGCGCTCGTGCTATAATTGCGACAACAGCAATTCGTCAGCTTGAAAGTACTGCAACATCAACATCACCGAAGTTTCAAAAGCAAATACAAGGTATTCTCTCGCAAGGAATTGCGAACGCACAAGCTGCCATACGTATAGATTCAGCCTCGTACATAAACTGGATGGCACTTGGTGATTTGTATCAAATTACTATTCCTCTCAAAGTATCTGGCTCATACAAAGCAACACAATTAGCATACTCAAAGGCTTTGTCGTTTAATCCGACAAACCCATCTATTCTTTATACACAAGCTCAGGCAGCTATAGGGAATAAGTTGTATGCTGATGCTGAGACCTTCCTAAAAAAAGCAATTACACTAAAGCCTAATTACACTCAAGCTATATTTCTCTTATCACAAGTTGATGTACAGCTCGGAAAGGCAAAAGAAGCGCTTACAGCTGCACAATCAGCATTGTATTTCTCCCCAAATAATCCATATATTTTGTTCCAAGTTGGGGTACTACGTGAAGCAACTGGGGATATGACAGGTGCTATTAAGGCACTTAAAAATGCTGTAGCAATTAGTCCAAAGTATGCCAATGCACATTATTATTTAGCAGTAGCATATGCTAATCAAAAAAATTATAAAGATGCAATTGTAGAACTTAAAACAATTGTTACATTATCACCAAGCAATAAGAAAACAGTCAACGCCATTATAGGATCGCTTGAGAAGGGTATTAACCCATTCCACAAATCATCAGCAAGTAGTCTTTCATCTGGCACTCCAATAAGGACACCATCTGGTAAATAGTAATTATGGTTGGAAATTTCCTACGGAAATTCGCAAAACCAATACGCGGCCTACATCAGGCTGCGTATTTGCTTGCGATGCTCACTTTAGGATCGCAAATACTTGCACTAGTACGAGATAGGATATTTGCTCACCTATTTGGAGCAAGCACTCCACTTGATATTTATTACGCGGCATTTAAGATCCCTGATCTTATGTTCGTGTTGGTAGCATCACTTACTTCGGCATATGTATTGATTCCACGTATAACAAGTGCTTCCAAGGAGGAAACGAAGGAACTAATATCAAATACAGTATCTTTTCTTCTAATAGTCACTGGTGTAATTGCTATTTTTACAGCAATTTTTACACCCGAGATACTTAGAATACTCTTTCCAAGACTTATGATGTCTTCGTATAGTGGTACATTTGTTTTGCTATCCAGACTTCTTCTGTTGCAACCTATTCTACTCGGTCTTTCGGGTATCGCTGCAAGCGTAACACAAGTGCATCGTCAGTTCATTATATTTTCGTTCTCATCTATTTTGTATAACATGGGAATTATTATTGGCGCAGTTATATTTTATCCATATGTTGGACTTATTGGTATCGGATATGGCGTTGTACTTGGTTCTATCGCGTATCTTGCCATTCATATCCCTGTACTTTGGAAAGCAAAACTAATGCCACGCTTGAAACTACCGTCTCGTAGAATAATGGTTCCAGTTATACGTGAGTCCGTACCAAGGGCACTGGCACTTGGTGTTAGTTCTATGGTTGTATTACTTATAACAGCGCTTGCAGCGCGTGTTGGATCTGGTGCTATATCTATATTTACTTTCGGGACAAATCTAGAATCTGTACCATTGATGCTTATTGGATCATCGTATGCCATTGCTGCGTTCCCAATACTTTCTGAACTAGCTGGTGATAAGAAACACAAAGAATTCACAGAGATGCTATCAGCATCAACACGGCATATAATTGTCTGGTCACTTATAGTTGCTGGTATCGTAATTGTATTACGAGCACATATTGTTCGTGTCATCCTAGGTACTGGTCATTTTAATTGGAATGATACACGTCTTGTGGCTGCAGTACTTGCCATTTTAATTATCGCTTTAGTGGCACAAGGTCTTGTTGCGCTCCTTTCAAGAGCACTTTACGCTATACAATATTCATGGCGACCCCTTTTGTATCAACTCGTTGGAGCTGTGGTATCAGTACTTATTGCAGGCGGTGGTCTATGGTATTTACATCGTGCACCAGTGGTGCTCTCCACAATAAGTGCTATATTTCGTGTACATAATGTTCCAGGTAATATTGTATTGATATTTGCATTTGCAATCATGCTTGGACAGATAGTCATTGCTCTATTATTACTAACTTCTATACATCGTATTGCTTCTGGATTTATTCGTTCTTTGGTTCGTCCTTTTATGCAGGGATTACTAGCAGCCATTGTAGCTGGGTATTTAATGAAGATTTTTCTTTCATTCGTTGGATCTATTGCTCCTTTGACAACTTTATTGGCGGTCTTCACACAAGGCGTTCTGGCTGGTATTGTGGGACTTGTAGCTGCTGGTGTGACTCTAACACTTTTACATAATAGTGAATTCTACGATATGCGCAAAGCAGTACACCATTTTCTTAAAAGTAAGATACCAACTTTTGGAGCATCATGAACAAAAACAACACCATACACACACGTAATTTTAGTATTATAGCCCATATAGACCATGGGAAATCTACGCTTGCCGACAGGTTGCTTGAACGTACTGAAACCATAGATAAACGAAAAATGCGCGATCAAGTGCTTGATCGCATGGAGCTTGAGCGTGAGCGTGGTATTACCATAAAGATGCAACCAGTACTCATGCATCATCGTGGAGATGATGGAATTTTATATACATTAAATCTAATTGATACACCAGGACACATTGATTTTGCTTATGAGGTATCTCGCGCACTTAAGGCCGTTGAGGGAGTATTGCTTTTGGTTGATGCGACGCAGGGTGTACAAGCACAGACGCTCACAACACTCTCCATGGCAAAAGAAGTCGGATGCGTTATCATACCTGTAATAACTAAGATAGATTCTCCACTTGCGCGTATATCTGACGCATGTGATGAGATATCAGAGCTACTTTCAATTAGTGAAGATCAAATAATTATGGTATCTGGAAAGACAGGTGAGGGGATTGATATCCTTCTTAAGAAGATTATAGAACGTGTTCCACCACCACGTAATTCGTCCGCAGACGAAGCACGTGCACTTGTTTTTGATTTCTCATACTCTACACATCGTGGAGTTAGTGTTTATGCACGTTTATTTGATGGATCAATTAAAAAAGGAGATATGCTCACATTGCGTGGAGCTAATAAACAATACACAGCACTTGAGGTTGGTATTTTCACTCCGGATGAAGTACCTGTGGAATCTCTCAATGCCGGAGATATAGGTTATGTTGTAACCGGAATTAAAGAACCGGGAGTTGTAGCAGTTGGAGATACAGTTGCCAGTGTTCGTGGTGCTTTACCTCCATTGGAAGGTTTTGCTCGACCAAACGCGGTTGTATGGGCAAGTGTGTATCCTGAGAGTCAGGATGATTTTACGGATTTGCGTAGAGCACTCGAACGATTGCATCTAGCAGACTCGTCACTTTCTTTTGAAGAGGAATCTTCTGGTACGTTAGGGCGTGGATTTCGATGTGGTTTTTTGGGAATGCTTCATCTTGAGATAGTCATTGAACGTTTACATAGAGAGTTTTCACTTAATCTTATCGCTACAATACCGACAATCTCATATACAGTAACAACACAGGAAAAACGTGAGGTAATCTATACGCCATCGCGATTCCCAGAATTTGGTGCAATTGTTTCCATTGAAGAGCCATGGGCACGTGTGGTGCTCATAACTCCACCAGAGTCACTCTCTCTACTTATGCAACTTTTTTATGAATATGAAGGCACGGTATTAGATACGAAGACATATTCAGACGGGCGTATTGAGCTTGCAGTTGAAATGCCATTAAGAGAACTAATGCGTGGGTTTTTTGATAAGGTGAAAAATGTTTCTTCTGGGTATGCCTCTTTGTCGTATACGATTCTTAAAGAGCGTAAAGCAGATGTAGTTAAGATCGAAATACGTATTGCCGATGAGCCAATTCACGCGTTTGCACGAGTGGTGTCACGTAGACGAGTACAAGAAGAAGCTGATCATATAGTAGAGCGATTGTATAAAGTATTACCTAGACAGATGTTCGTTACAAAGATACAGGCATCTGCACTTGGGCGTATAATCGCTTCGCGCACCCTTTCGGCAATGAGGAAAGACGTAACTGGATATTTGTATGGAGGAGATGTTACCAGAAAGAAGAAATTACTTGAAAAACAGAAGAAAGGTAAGAAACGTCTTGCAGCACGAGGTAAAGTTCATATACCAGAGGATGTTTTTATGAAAATGGTACGTGATTATGAATAGGATTTTATAGGGTATACTTGTAAGTAATGTTTCCGTCACCACCACGTAAGAAAGATAGTAATACAAATTATATACGACAAGGAATATTAATTGGTATATTTATATTGGCTATTGTGTGGCTTGGATCTCTTATTGCAGGGCTATTTTTCAAAGCACAAATCGCTTGGGAAACTGCTCAACATACACAGCAAGAAGCACAAGTGTTAAAACACAGGGAGAATATACTTGAAAAAAATATGCAAATACTTGATACTTCTCGTGGATACTCAGCATCTGTTCGTACAGCATTTGGTGTTGCTCGACCTGGTGAGAGCGTTATAATTGTAGTACCATCGGTTACGACAACAACTGTGCAACAGAAGAAATCTTGGTGGAAGAGGGTGCTCGATATACTACATTTATAGTATATGTGTAAAAATAAATTTGCACATCAGTGTTGAAGTTAAACTTAAACACTGATATCATAATTTGAGTTAAATCTCAATATATTAAGCGGATATAGTTTAGTGGTAGAATGGATGCTTCCCAAGCATCAGATGGGAGTTCGATTCTCCCTATCCGCACAGATAATAACGTAATCTTAGACGAGTATAGATGCAGTTTCGTAATTGCTATATCAAACACATAATCAAGTTTCTAGTTACACGTCCAGAAGTTTACAGGAGTACAATTTGCAGTTATGGAGTAGTATGGTCCAAATTGATTTGATTTCGTGGAATTATCTATAGCAAGGTATGTTGAAATGATAAATTTTTGTCCAGTGGTAGAGTTGTAATAGTATTCTGCAACACCTTTTCCAATAGTACCTTCTTCTCCGCCATTCCTTGGATCAACAGGAACTTTTGACATATATGCTGGTGCCAGGTAGTTAGAGAATGTTTGCCATTGAAAACTATTTCTTGAATCAAATGAACCTGTAGGATAGTTTCCGTTGGTATTATAATAAATTTTTAATGCCTTACGCATTTGATGTAGCTCAGAAATACGCTGAGTATCATCTGCTTTTAATCTAGCTACATTTAGACTTACTACTATAATTGCAGTTAATAATCCAATGATGGATATTACGACAAGTAACTCTATGAGTGTAAATCCGCGTTCTCTAATTGTGCGTTTATTGATAATCATTTAATATTATTTTATGGTGTCCATCCTGCTGGCGCTTGTTCTTGATGGATTGGTGTAAAGTGTGGTTTATTTGAATTCAGTAGGAAGAAAGATAAAATTATAGCGATTACTATAATTCCAAGCAAAACATATGTTGCTTGTTGTTTACTTTTCACAATACCTTTTTTAATAAGGAAATCTATAAACGTACTATGCGACTCTATACCACTTGGTGCGCGGTATTCTGGTTCTTCAAATTGAACTCCTCCAGTACTCATAACTATATTTTATAATTGAGTTGCGTATAAAACAATGTATGTTTATGCATCGTGTTTATATCTATGTATTTGAGCGTAGCATATCTCGCTCAATATCATCAAACGTGCCACCAACCTTCTTACCTGGGTTGAATATATTTATTGGGTCAAATATTTGTTTTGTAGTTTTGAAAAGTTCTTCCATTTTCTCACCAAATAGTAATGGTAAATATGGGGTACGAATAATTCCATCATTGTGTTCTCCTGTTGTGGTACCACCATAACTAATAACCAGAGCATATACTTTCGGAGCAAGTTCAAGGACTATCTTTCTATTTTCAGCTTTTGCGATATTCATAAGTGGAATTATATGAAAGTTCCCATTTCCAACATGCCCAGCAATAGTATAGATGAAATGGTCTTTATATACCGCAAGCAATTTATTAAGTTTTGGAAAGAACTCTGGATATGTTTCTGGTGGTACTACGAAGTCGTCAATAAATGGACTTGCGTAGAGTCCATGTAAATTCTTTCGCAGGAGTGAGAAACTTTCTCGTCGTACAATCCAATATTTTTCTGATTCTTTTTCATTCTTCTCTATTTTTGTTTGGAGATTTAAATCACTTAATGCTTCACGCGCTTTATTTGCTTTTGCGTCTGCCTCCTCTATTGTTTCCTCCGCAAACTCTGCCATAAGGATCATTTTTGGAACACCTCCAACAGCCACCATTTCCATCTCTGGAATAAAATCAATTCCCAATCGTGTTGCTTTTGCTAGACCCATTTGTTTTAGCATCTCGGGTAGAAACTTTACTGCTAGTGTAAATGTTTTGTCATCATATGATTCAAAAGACTCTGGATTTTGAGTAAGTACCCTCTGTACTATTTCTGGAAGTATGTCCATTTTCGTAAGAAAGATAACAAGCATCGCACGGTGTGGTTTTGGAACAACAAGTCCAAGTTTTGCTTTTGACCAAAGAGCTAGAGTTCCTTGAGAACCGCATATGAGCTTAGCGAGATTAAATGTATGTGTATCTTTATCTCGTATACTCCAAATGGCATATCCAGCAGAGTTTTTTGATACTTTTGGTTTGTGTTTCTCTATAACATCCATATTATCAGTAATAAGTATATCCATTTTACGATAAATATCTCCCTCAAGTGTATCCAATTTCTTTTTCTCTTCAAGTTCTGTGTTAGTTAGTGCTTTGAACGTGGTGATTGAACCATCGGAAAGTACAACTTCCAACTCTTCTACGTATTTTTGTGTTTTACCATATGCGAGTGTTCGCTCTCCACCGGAATTGTTTGCTACAATACCGCCCATAGCACAGATCTCTCTACTTGCTGGATAAGATGGAAGTAAGATTCCTTTCTTTAATGTTTCTTTTTCAAAATCACGATAGTATACACCAGGTTCAGTAATCGCATAATTATCTCCAACCTCAATAACATGGTTCATATGTTTCGTAAAACTCGCCACGACTGATGTTGTAAGTGGTCCTCCAGACATGTCAGTTCCTCCGGAGCGTGCTGTAACTGAAATAGAAAGAGTATTATCTCTTTCTTTTGCTTTGCGTATTGTCTTTACTAGTGTAGCTAAGTCATCAACATCGGTAGGGTAGGTTATAAGTGATGGAGTACGTGTGAAAAGACTGGTGTCTCTACTTGCTTCCTTGATGTCTTCTTGCGTATTACTTATTTCTCCTTTAAATGTCTCTGCAAGTTCTTTTTTTATCTCTTCATTCATAATGTTGATTGATATTAATAATTTTTAGTAAAACGTACTATACAGTATTTCCTGCACCCATTTGCACTGCAGTTGATGTTGCTTGTGGACTTCCAGCTTTAGCCTTGACGAAGCGTGCAACAAGCATCTTACCCATCTCTGATGTTTGCATCCATGCAAATGACCACACCCATACGAAACCTACTATCCACAGAGGAATAGCTGTGGTGAACCAGCCACTTAATGCCCACAATGTGGCAACCACTTGTGTTGAAGAAATTGCTACCATAACCTGCCAACTTGGAAGATATCGGAACCATCGTTTTTCTGTATGTGCTACATAAATAAGGAAATTTCCAGATACAACCAACTGTAAGAAAAAGAGTGTTTGTATTTGAGCCCATGGTAAGTGCAACATAAACAGAACAATATAAAGTGTAATCATACTATTCATTACGCCAGTGATGCCATAAGTTGTACCAAGGAAGAATCTACGACGTACATCAATTGTTTCTGGAGTGTGTGATGTGTGTACGTGGTCAAACGCAAGAGACACAATCGGTAGATCATTAAGGACAGCGAGCAGTATAATTTGCACAGTTGTTAGTGGATAGTTTCCAACCAAAACGCCAATGAGCCCTATCGTAAGAATAAGGCGCGCACTCTCTGAGATACGATACACAGAATAGTGATAAATACGCATGAATACTTTCCGTGCATCAATGATGGCATCATGCACAACCGAAATACCATCAGTGAGAATGACAATATCTGCAGTACTGCGAAGGGCATCAACAGAGTTTTTTACAGCAATACCAACATCGGCTGCCTTAATTGGTGGCACATCGTTCACGCCATCACCAGTGACTGCAACTACATGATGTTTCTTCATTGTCTCAACCGCCAAATATTTATCTTTAGGCATCACCTCGGCAAAACCATCAGCAGTTTCCATTATTGCTGGAAGCGTATCAAGAGAATCAAAGATTGAACGAGGTAGGATTTTTCCATTAAGTCCGAGCTCTTTGGCAACTTTTTGTGCTATTTGTATACCGTCACCTGTCAGCATCTTAACGGTAACTCCTTCATCGTGCATTGTAGCGATAGTTTCTTTTGCATCCGGGCGCAATGTGTCAGAAAGAAACAATATACCAATAGGTTGAAGGTCATGTTCTTCTGTAGTATCTTTCTTGGCTGCAACAGCAATGGTACGGTCGCCACGCTGTGCAGCTTGAGAAACCTCTTCATCAAATAGTTTCAACATTTCAGGTGTATTAAATTTACACAGTGTACGAATAACACTTGGCGCTCCAAGTGATATTGTCCACGTATCATCTCCATCGGTTACTATGGCTGTACTTCGTTTCCTTTGAGAATCACCTGGAATAAATTTCTGTTGAGGTAGGCTATTTAGAAGCATAGTCTTTGCTTTTTCAATAATTGCACTTTCAAGAGCATTTCCTTCCGCTGGGTCGGTAGCACTTATAGCAAACTTCAATACCTCTTTTTCATCTTGTGCGGTAAGTATTACTACATTATCTACGCGTATACGGTTTTCAGTTAAGGTTCCCGTTTTATCTGAAAGCAATACGTCAACATTGGAAAGATTTTCAAGGGAGGCAATACGTCGTACGATAGTGTGTTTTTTTGCAAGCTCTAAAACACCAACGCTTATGATAAGGCTCATGACTGTTGGCAAAGCAACAGGTATACCAGCAATAAGAAGTGAAATATCAAGTGTAATTACTTCAATTAATTTGATACCGGGGTGACTCATTAGGAATATTGATAGAATAGCGATAACAATAATCGCAAATATAGAAAGGAAACGTGATATGGTCAAAATATCTTGTTCAAGGGCACTGCGTTTTTTTGCATGTTCAACGGATGCAAGTGTTTTACCAAAATATGTATGATTACCTGTAGCGGTAATAGTTAGAATTGCATTTCCAGTAGAAACAAAAGAACCAGAATATACAGTCTCTCCAACGGTGCGTGAGCGTGGAAGTGATTCCCCAGTAAGCATGGATTCGTTTAATGATAGGTTTGTTTCAGATATGATTTGTGCGTCAGCTGGTACAATCGCTCCAACAGTAAGCATAACCACATCTTTTGGAACTAACTCTTTAGAAGGTATTTTTTGCCATGTGCCATCACGTCTCACACGCGAGTATACGGTTAGATGTTCTTGTAGTTTTGCAATTGCTTTATCTGCTTTCCCTTCATGCCATATACGAATACCAAAATTTGCAATAAAAAGAGCGAGAATAATCCACCCATTTCCAGCCTTACCAACCGCGAAAGAAAGACCTGATGCCATAAGAAGCATTAGTGAAATTGGAGTTATAACCCACAAAAATATCTTTACAATAAATTTCTGTTTCTTTTCTTCAAGGATATTTGCACCGTTTTCTTTTCTAATATGTTTTACTTCTCCAGACGAAAGCCCCGCTGGTTCATGTGTAGTAACATGCGTATTAACTGTATCCATATTTATATTTGCCGTATTATTTCAATCACTTATGACGCAGAAGTGCGAAATGGAAACTTAAGTAGGAGAGATAAGTTGTTACAATAACAGCAATCCATGAAAGCCAAACAGGAATTAACATAGTTCCAAGGTAAAATGGAAGTCCAAATGCAATTCTTATCCAGTGTAACAATGCCACTGCTGTGAAAAGTATACCGATAGCATAGAGCATTGTACGTTCGCGCACTGTGCGTACTGGCAAAGCTATACCCCATCCGTAGTGCACCAAAATGAGTGCCAGCATGGCATCAAATAATACAACTGGAATAACTGTAGCATTTGTAATAGATGTACCCATAAATGACAATGGAAGCATGTGTATGCTTGCCATCCATACAATTGCAATAGCATCTGCAAGTACTACACCGGTTAATAGTTTTGAAAATTCTCGTAGATTATGATTCATATATGTGGTGTGATTTTAAGATGTAAAGTTTACGAGCAGACACGCAACACGTAAGTGTTTATATATACTATGCACCACTTATGCTTGAGTATATAGGTTATATATGTGTATAACTTATATGTATTAACGAAGCATTTTGGACTATTCTTATATTTTTATTTTTTTGCCAGTAATCATGTCCATAATGAAACTATATGTATCATCGGGACCTGTTACTTTATGTGTGTGCGCATGAGTTCGAAGGACTGCCTCATCATTACCTCCGTCTTGTAATTCATCGCCTATGTACAACATATGACTAACAGGTATGGAGAGAAATTCTGAGAGTCTTTCTATACCATATGCTTTATCAATTCCTTTTTGTGTTATATCAATCGTAGTCATTCCTCCAATATGCACCTCATACTCTGGCAATAACGATATAATAGATGAACATAGAGTCTCTCTCTTCTCACGTGTTGGGTCCCACATACGTTTCTGTTCTAATGGAGCTTCTTGTCCAAGTGCAGAAAATGAAATCTGTGTATTACGGAACTCTATTTGTATTCCGTAGAGTTTGGTATCAGGTGCGATGACGTGTGTTATCCCGACTGCTTGTTCAATTACTTTTGTAATGTGTACAACTTCCGTACTAGTCAAACGTTTCTCATATACTATATGCCATTTCATAGCGTGATAGTGATACAGTGATGCTCCAGATGTTGGCAAGAAATAAAGTTTTTCCAGATTCGCAATGTTTGGTAATTGACCAGCTACCTGCGTATACAGTTGCTCAAATCTTCCACCAGAAGCTATTGCCACACGTGAAAATGTTAGTAATTGTGTAATCATATCCGCTATACGCGGTGTAATAGGTTGTTTACTTTCAGCAATAGTCTGGTCCAAGTCAAATATGAATATTTCAGGTTTTAACATGTTGTCTATGTGCGTAATGCATGTAATATGTGTTCCATACTTCCAGTCGCAACACCAAGCACTCTATCACCACCACCATAATATACGAAAAGAGTATCTCCACGAACTACAGCACCGCAAGAAAACACAACACCATTTACAACTCCATCTTTTTCATACGGTTCAACTGGTTCAAAAATAGGATCAGCTGTTCTCGCTGTCACCGTTATCCCATCTTCCTCAAGCAGAGCCGCACCTAGGCGATATGTACCACCATCAGCTACTGCGTGATAAATCAAAAGCCATCCACCAGAAACATGTATTGGTGGCCCAGCAATACCAACTTTTACGTCGTCCCACATTCCCTCACGCGGTAATAGTATTTCAATGCATCGTGATATAGGTTTATCAAAAGAAAGAGATGGAAGAATATCAGCACATATATTATTAGACACACGGTGATAAAGAATAAAATTCCCATTTATTGTTTCTGGTAATAAACCAACGTCTTTGTCATCCATGTCAGTTGGTGTAATTAATACTGGCATATCCCATTTGTCCCAATTATGTTCTCTGAAATTATTAAGAGATATTGAAGTGTACGCACCATGAGCCGGATGCACGCCATCATACGCTGTGTAAGTCATATGTAATCGGTCACCAATTATTGACACCCGTGGATCTTCACATCCGGAGTTTCCATTTGGGCCTCCTTTTTTCTGTTCAAAATCAGCACGTGGTACATATATAGGAGTATCAAGACGATCATCAATGTGTATACCATCTTTTGTTCTTGCATATCCTATTGTTGAAGTATTATTTTTCCCCATGGCACGATAAAATAGGTATATTGATTTTTCAAAGTCAAATGCCGCAGAATTAAATACGGAGGATTCTTCAAAGCTATTCCCTTGAGGTTGTAGTATTGGATTTTCTGTAGAACGCGTAAGTGTACGTGCTGGTTGCGTTGTTCTTAATGCACGCAATAAATCTGATGTTCGTACGGTTGCCTTTGCGCAGACGGTATCTGCCGCACCATACCAAATTTCGAGCGTGTCATCATGAATTGTGGCACTGGAAGGGAATACTATATTTGGTACTAACCCATATTGTTCATATACTTCTTCTGGAACAAGAAATGGGTATGTACGTGATGTAATTTGTCTTGGGTTCTTCAAATCAAGTATTGCAGCTTCAACACTGAAAATCCGTTTTGATTCATCGTAGTAGTTTTGTGCGTATGAATATAATAATAACCATCCGTTTTCTGTTTTTATTGGTGTTGCCCCAACCTCAACATGTCCATTATCATCTCGTAGTAGTTCAGATATCGCGTGGTCAGTTAAATTTTCATGCCACTGCTCCCAATAAGTCGGGTCCCAAAAATCTTCTATATCTTTTGCGCGCGCGATGCCTATAGTTGATTTTGGATACTCTTGTGTCCAGTCCGTGTGCGCAGTGAGCATTAATACAACATCTCCATCAATACGTTCTGGGAATAATGTCGCTGCTTTTGCATTAAAAGGAGTTACCAAATGCCGTTGCGTAAACTCTTCTGGTGAATTACCAATGGCGACGCCAACTTTTATGTTACTAGGACCAAATGGATATCCTCCAAGTGCTGTATAAAACATATACCATTTGCCTTCAAAAAAAGTAACACGAGGATCTTCACAACCATACATGTCCCATGACTCTTTTGGTACTACAACTTGCTTACGCGAATGAAAGTGGATACCATCTTCAGAAAATGTAGTTCCTATAGTTGAAAAAAGTGGTTCAGGTGAATTTATTTTATCTGGATTTCCAATCGCACGATAATAAATGCGGACACCTTTTTCATCTCTAAAAGCTGAAGGATTAATGGTTGCAACTGATTCCCATTGGTGGTGTCGTAATGGTTTAATAATCGGATTGTCTTGCTCGCGGTGAATTACAAACATAATTTTCTTAAAGGATTAAACGTTAATAAGTTCCGGTTTATAATCACGCATAAGTGCGTCTACAAACGTATCAAGTTGAGCGGATGCGATAGCAACCACTCTATCTCCACCACCGTAGTATACAAATAAGGTATTATCCTTTATAACAGCACCACACGCATATACTACATTCGGTTTGCCCTCATTCTCATAATAAGTATCAGGTTCCAAAATTGGTTGTGGAGAACGGTATAATATATTTTCCGGATGTTCAAGATCAAGTAATAAAGCACCTAATTTGTAACGGTTTGTATCATAACGGTCCATTGCGTGATATAGCACCAACCACCCGTATGGTGTTTTCATTGGTGGTGGACCAACCCCACGCACCTGTCCCTCCCATCCTTCTTTATTAGAATAATGTATAAACTCACTTTTAATGAATGATTCATTTTCTTCAATATTCTCAAGTTCATCTCTGTATTCAATAGAAACTGTTGGTACAAGGTTGTGTAATATAGCAAATTTCCCATTTATCTTTTCAGGGAAGAGCACCCAATTTTTCTGTATCTTACCAGGCTCAGAAAGTAGGGTTGGTATATTCCAGTTCCATTGCCCAGATATGAAGTCTTCTTTTTTAATTGATGTGATTGCCATACGAATGAAATCCCATCCATCAAATGCAGAATATGTTACGTATAGACGCTTGCCAATAACCACTGCACGAGGGTCTTCACAACCACCATATCCACCACCAGATGGGTAATAACCTTGGTGGTATCGCATAGGATATCTTGATGGACGTTTGCGTCCACGAGGTGCCAAGTATATTGGGTACGGGAGTCGTTTATCAAAGTGAGTACCATCCTCAGAGGAGGCGTACCCGAGGCGTGATATACCATCACCACCAAGAGCTCGGTAAAGCATGTGGAACTTGCCATCTATATGTACGACTGCTGGATTAAACACAGAATACTCTTCCCATGAATTAGGCAATGGTGATAGTACAGGATTATGCTCTACACGTTGTAGCATTAGTTCCGGACGTTTTCTCCAGTGAGTTACTACATGCCTTACCTTCTCACGCAGTGGCGGTATGAATATAACGCCAATAAGTATGCCCACTACAAATGTGGTTAGAAAAAGCGCAAGTATGTAGAATATAAGGATCATGAAGTAGCTATACGATGGAAGTCATCTTCTATGCGAATTATATCGTCTTCGTAAAACTCCCCAGTTGCTATTTCTAGTATTCGTATTCCTTCATTTCCACCAGCAATTCTGTGTATTGTACCGATTGGTATCTCAAACTCATCACCTTTTTGTGCGTTATATTCTTTTGTATTTATGGTTACGATACCGTTTCCAGAAATAATATGCCAAAATTCACTCCTAAGTTTGTGTTTTTGTAAAGAGAGCCTTTTATTTGCGGATACATTTAATATTTTGACCGTAGATGGTGTGTTGTGGGTAAATTGATTGAATGAACCCCAAGGACGATCTTCGTGGTAACGATGGGTGATTGACATACTTCTATTAGTATAAGATAAGTATGTTTGATAGTATATGTGTTTATCCACAAATAGTGCTTCCTTCTAGAATTGTATCTGCTCGGTAGTGGTTCTATATTAAAGTGCGTATATAGATGTGTAAGATGACACAGTTGTTCACCACAGTGAGCTTGAATGTAATGTGATTTGTTGTATACTACTGTGATAGCGGGGTGGAGGAGAGGTACCTCGGGGGGCTCATAACCCCCAGACGCCGGTTCAATTCCGGCCCCCGCAACAAGATTTGTTAGTGCACTAATATTATTCACATTTGAATCAATTGATACCACGTAGTATTCTGGTCTTGTTGAGTACAATATTTTGGAGATGCAAAAATGTCGGGGTAGCTCAGTTGGTTAGAGCGTGGGACTCATAAACCCAAGGTCGGCAGTTCAATTCTGCCCCCCGGCACAGATTCAAAACATAAAATTATAGAGTACATAAAGTGAAGCATGAACTTCACTTTATGTACTCACTAGTAATATTCAATTTTACTTAGCGTGAAGTATGAAAGTTATCCACGTACTATTTTCTATACTCTTGTGTATAAATCAATATCGTGATGTATAATAAATGGTATTAGTAATCGGTTACCGTAGCAATAACAAATCATTTATTATTATGAAAAAACATTTCAATACTCGTCGCACTATTCTCTTGCAAATTGCGCTAATTATAGGTGTTGCCGTTTCTGCAATTGCATTGCAATCATACGCTGCGTACCCTACTCAAGCACCGCCAGGTGGCAATGCCCCTGCACCACTTAATGTAAGTGGTTATGCGCAACAAAAAGCCGGTGGTCTAATACTTAATACTGCAGGTGCATCAAATGGTCTTATAATTGCCAACGGTAACGTAGGTATAGGAACAACAAACCCAACTAGCAAGTTGGACGTAAGTGGAAATGCAAATATAACAGGATCATTAACTACTAAAACACTTAATGTAACTAATGCATGTCTTGGTGGAGTGTGTAGAACAAGCTGGTCTTCTGGAGGTGTTATTGCTGTGCAAGGACCTAAAGTTACTGGTCCCAATGCTGGAGCAACAATCGTGTGCCCAACAGGTTACGCACTAACTGGTTGGTTTAATAAGGATATATATTTAGACTTTAATAATTCAAGGACATATAACCCACAGATGACAAAATTGTATGGTCAATCTGGCGGTCAATCTGGCATTGCATTCTGGAATGGTGGACATCTTGGCGGTAGTTCAATCACACAACAAACAATCTTTTGTACACCTGGGACATTTAAGTTTGTTGGATACTCTGGCGGTACAACTACAGGGGGTGGTACTGGTGGCGGTACTGGTACTGGACTAATAAAGATAAAGATAAATTAGAGATGGACGCACTAAAATTAACATTGTTAGTATAATCCTGATAATACATAGATAAAATTCTACTAGTACAACAAAAAGCGGGCTCAAGGACTACTTAAACAAGTCTTGCCCGCTTTTTGTTGTATTAATGTAATGACCCAATTATTACGGTCTATTTTACGATTCGGGATTATCGCGTATAATAGAAAGTACATATGCGCCAATCAACACTTTTCACTAGGACCCGTCGAGAGGCTCCATCAGATGAACAATCTAAAAATGCCATTCTTCTTATGCGAGCTGGATATATACATAAAGAAATTGCTGGTGTTTATTCGTATCTACCACTTGGATTACGAGTACTAAATAATATTATAAATATTATTCGCGAAGAAATGAATATTCTTGGGGGACAAGAAGTATTTCTTACAACACTTCAAGACCCTGGCAAATGGAAAGCAAGTGGGAGGTGGGATGATAATATTGTTGATATTTGGTTTAAGACTGTACTTAAAAATGGTGGGGAGCTCGGTCTTGCCAATACTCATGAAGAACCGCTTACCGCGATTATGTCAGAACACATTGCTTCGTATAAAGATTTGCCACAATATGTATATCAATTTCAGAATAAATTTAGAAATGAAACACGCGCGCGTTCCGGTATTATGCGAACGAGGGAGTTCTTAATGAAAGATATGTATTCTTTTTCTTTGGATAAGATACAACACGATGAGTTTTATGAGAAAGCAACACAAGTGTATGAACGTATTTTTAATCGTGTTGGTATAGGTGATAGAACATATCGCACGTTTGCTTCTGGAGGTTCGTTTAGCACTTACTCGCATGAATTCCAAACAATATGTGATGTGGGTGAAGACACAATATTTATTGATAAAGAGAAAAAACTCGCCATAAATAAAGAGGTGTATGATGATGAACAGGTATACATGGACGCTGGAGTACACAAGGAAAACTTAAATGAAGCACGCGCTGCAGAGGTAGGAAATATATTTACCTTAGGTACTAAATTTTCCGAAGCACTTGGGTTGCGCTATACAAACGAAAAAGGAAAATCAATTCCTGTATTTATGGGTAGTTATGGTATTGGTCCTGCGCGCCTTATGGGTGTTATCGCTGAGATTTTCTCTGATGAAAAAGGTCTTGTGTGGCCAGAGTCAATTGCTCCATTTGACATGCATTTACTCTCACTTGCTGGTACTGATGATAGCATACGTCAATATGCAGATGAACTTTATAAAGATATTACTGCAAAAGGTATTTCAGTATTGTATGATGATCGCGACACACGCGCTGGTGAGAAATTTGCCGATAGTGATTTGTTAGGTATTCCACGACGTGTCATTATTGGCAAAGAAGCTGTAAATACTAAAATGATAGAGGTAGTAAATCGTGCAACATCAAAAACAATGCGTATTACAAGAGAGGCAGTTTTAGCATTAACGCGTAATTAAACATAAGATACAGTATGACTAAATTTTTCACACGGTCCTTCTTCTCAAATGATATTGGTATTGATTTGGGTACCGCAAATACACTTGTATATGTGCGAGGAAGGGGAGTAATACGCAATGAACCTACAGTTGTTGCTGTTAACGTAAAAACAAATCAGCTTGTTGCCGTTGGACATGAAGCAAAAAAAATGATTGGTAAAACACCACCGCACATACGCACAGTGCAACCACTCTCCCATGGCGTTATTTCTGATTTTGAGATTACCCAGGAACTTCTAGAATATGTAATTCACAAAGCACAAGAAGAACGTATAAAAATGTTTGGTCCACGCGTGGTTATAGGGGTGCCAACTGGTGTTACAAACGTTGAGAGTCGCGCTGTGCGCGATGCAGCGGTTGCGGCGGGCGCGCGTGAGGTGCACATTGTTGAAGAACCCATTGCTGGAGCTGTTGGTTCTAAACTTCCAATACATGAAGCATTTGGTACCATGGTGCTTGATATAGGCGGTGGCACGTGTGACATTGCCGTCTTATCACTTAATGGATCAGTTGCTTCAAAGAGCTCACATATTGCTGGAGACAGGTTTAATGAAAATATAATAGATTATATACGTAGTGAATTCCGTCTTTTGATAGGTGAGCGTACTGCCGAAGAAATAAAGATAGGAGTTGGCTCTGCATTACCACAACCAGAACCTCTTGAGCGTGCTGTCCGTGGACGTGATCTTGCAACCGGTCTACCAAGAGAAATCATCATTTCAGACGCACACGTACGAGAATCTCTCTCAGTATCTTTAGATGGACTTTTAGACGCTCTTAAAGAAGTTATTGAGCAAACACCTCCAGAGCTTCTTTCTGACATTCTTGAGAGAGGAGTTGTAGTGTTTGGTGGTGGTGCACTTTTACGTGGACTTCCAGAACTACTGGAAAAGATGTTGGGTGTGCCGGTACGTGTCTCTGCGGATCCACTTACGGCAGTTGCGCGTGGTACTGGTATCATAACAGAAAACCCAAAGGAGTTTAAAGAAATTTTCCTTCATGAAGAAGAAATTCTCTCACAAACGTAGCGCCTTTTTGACACCGCGTGTCTTTTCAGGTGGAAGTATAGTTCTCGCTATAGTTATTCTATTCGCACTTTTTCGTCTTGTGGCACCTGGTGCGTTTCTTACTGTTATGACGCCACTTTTTTCTATCAGTTCTTTCACATATAAACATACTTCATCGTTTCTTGTTTCTGTATCACGCTCACAGGATTTACATAATAAAAATAGTAGTCTTATTATACAAAATAAAGTACTTCTAAATAGAAACCGTGCTCTATTGGCACGTGTTAATACGCTTACGAAACTTATTGGAACAACTACACCAAGTGTATATGGCATAGTAGCGAATGTTCTAGCACGCCCAATGCAGTCGCCTTATGACACACTTATTGTTGATGCTGGTACGAAATCTGGAAGTAGTGTGGGTGATGTCGTAACAGCTACAGGTGGTATTCCAATTGGTACTATAAAAGATGTCTATGCACTGTCTGCGCGGGTTTTACTCTTCTCTTCTCCAGGAATTAAAACTACCGCATGGGTAGGGACATCTCATAACCCAATCACTCTTGATGGAACTGGCGCTGGCACATTCACTGCCTCCGTACCACATCAAACTAAAATCACAGTAGGTGATTTAGTATTTGTACCAGGTTCACCATCTTTTGCGATTGGTAGTGTTGTTGGTATTGACGCAGTGCCTGGAATTGTAATGGAGATACTACGTGTGAGACCATTCGTAAATATATTCTCACTACCTGTAGTGGTAGTTACACATCGCACGATGCCATGATATATATTACATTTTTTGTTACCGCCATTCTTTCATCTTTTATATTCCCATGGCAATACACGGCTATGCTGACAATTATTGCTTCATGGCGATATCCTCTTGCAGCACTTGCTGTAGGAATTGAGTTTGATATTTTATACATGATACCGTACGGAAGGTTTTTCCCAATTGGAACTATTACCGGTGGTATCACAACCACTGGTATGTTTTTTATAAAATATGTAATAAAAAGATATGTGCGTAATGTATGAAACTCTTTCCATTAATAAGACGATCGAAATTCTTTAAAAGAAAATCACCACGTCGTTACGAGATTGCTCCTGATGAGATATTTCTTGATTCAACAAACGTATCTGGTTTTGACCGTGGACGATTCCAAGGACGATTAGAACAACCAATATCCTATCGAACTTTCGTTTGGCTATTTGTTTCCATCGCTATTATAGCTATTATAATTCTTTTACAAACGTGGAAATTACAAATTACGCAAGGAGGTGCGTATGCTCTTGAGAGTGCACAAAATCATATACGATCGAGCGTATTGTTTGCTCCTCGTGGGGTAATTGTAGGTATAAATGGAACGATACTCGCGGATAATAAGGAGAATGCTCAGGGAAACATACGACGTCAATACATTTTTCCACAAATGGGCTCAATAATGGGATATGTATCATATCCGAAGAAAGATTCTTCAGGACGGTATTATGATACGGTTGAAAAGGGAATTGCAGGTCTTGAAGCACAGTACAATACGGAACTTACTGGTTCAAACGGTACTGTACTAACAGAAGTAAACGCACTTGGTAAAGTGTATTCACAAGGAGTAATTATCCCAGCAAAAAAAGGAAAGACGCTCAAGCTTTCAATCAATGCAAAATTTGAGGGAACACTTATTAAAGCACTTGCCGATGTAATAACACGAAATAAGTTTCAAGGTGGTGCGGCGGTACTTATGAATGTACATACAGGTGCCATAAGCGCTCTTGTCTCATACCCCTCATATAGTACAAATGTTCTCTCAAATGGGTATCCAGCAAAAACAATTGCTGGATACAACACAGACATACGGCATCCTTATCTTAATAGGGTCGTACAAGGTCTATATGCACCTGGTTCTATCGTTAAACCATTTATCGCAGCTGGGGCACTTACTGATAAAGTTATTACACCAAATACCACTATTGATGACAAAGGATATCTTATTATTAAAGATCCATATAATCCTGGTAAGATATTTTTATATAAAGGGTGGAAGGCACTTGGTGTACTTTCCGTACGAAAGGCAATCGCGTGGTCATCTGATATATTCTTCTATACTGTTGGTGGTGGATTTGGCTCACAAAAAGGGCTTGGTATAAAGAGATTGGATTATTGGTATCGCCAATTTGGGCTTGGTAGTAAGACAGGAATTGATCTACCAAATGAGGAAAATGGATTAATTCCGACACCAGCATGGAAAGAGGAAGTTCTTCATCAGCCATGGTATCTTGGTGACACATATTTTACCTCCATAGGGCAATATGCAATGCAAGTTACACCGATACAAATGGCACGCGCAACGGCTGCGGTTGCAAATGGCGGAAAATTGTTGACACCAACATTACTTGCCAATGCAATACCAAAATTTAGAGTAATACGAGTATCAAAAACAAATTTCGAAGTTGTGAGAGAGGGTATGCGCGAAGGTGTAACAAGTGCGCTTGCGTGGCAGATAAACTTTCCATACCTGAAGGTCGCGGCAAAAACTGGAACTGCTCAAGTTGGTGTACACAATCAATATGATAATTCATGGGTTGAAGGATTCTATCCATATGACAATCCAAAATATGCGTTTGCGGTGGTACTTGGACGCGGTCCTTCTGGAAAAGGAGAGAAGGCAACAATTGTCATGATGGAGTTTCTTCAATCACTGCACGCACAAGGGCTCTTAGCATCATCTACACAATCACACTGAAGTGTTCAAGTTTAACTTGTGCAATTTGAATCATTTATTATGAAATACTTGCACTCTTTCTATACTCACGTACAATGTATTATAATCACATGAACGAATCATTCGAAACAGAGAAAGTTCTCTCACAAGAAAAACTTGAGGAAATTCATAAGGAGCTCGAATACCTGGAAACAACTAGGCGCACAGAGATTGCGAAGGGTTTGGAGTATGCAAGATCACTTGGAGATCTATCTGAAAATGCAGAGTATCAAGAAGCACGCGAATTGCAAGCTTCTGTTGAAGAACGTATACGCAGACTCACTGGTATAATAAAAAATGCAAAAGTGATTGAAAGCACAAATAAAAAAGATATTGTTGGATTCGGATCAGTTGTATCAATTTGTCGTGAAGGAGAACAAGAAACGCACTCCTATACTATCGTTGGTTCTGAGGAAGCGGATATGCGTGAACGAAAGCTCTCACACCTTTCTCCACTTGGTAGTGCTATTATGGGAAAAAAGAAAAATGAGGTTTTTACATTTGAAACTCCAAATGGGAACCAAACATATGTGGTTAAGGAGATTTCTTAGTCGGAAACAATAACGTGTGTATCTGATATAGTGTATGTATGGCTCTTATAGACATTCGTAACGAACGAATTAAAAAACTTGAAAAACTAAAGGAAAAGGGGATTGATGCTTATCCATCTCATGTTTCGCGTACTCATACCGTGAAAGAGTTCCTTGATGCACACACAGTGCTTGTAGAGAAAGATGATACCGTTGTTGTTGATGGCAGAGTCATGTCTGTACGCACTCATGGAGGTTCTCTCTTTCTTGATATATATGACGGCACCGGTCGTGTGCAAGGTTATCTGAAAAAAGATGATATTGGTGAAGATGCATTCTCTTCTTTTGAGGGTGTTGTTGATATTGGCGATGTTATTGAACTATCAGGAACTGCGTTCACTACCAAGCGTGGTGCTCCGTCGCTTCTTGTACACTCATGGAAGATGCTTGCAAAATCACTTCGTCCAATTCCAGATACATGGTTTGGAATTAAAGATGAAGAAGAAAGATATCGCAAACGATATCTTGATTTACTACTCTCAAAAGATCTTACAGATCGTTTTCGCAGGCGCTCTCTTTTTTGGAATACTATACGCACTTATTTACTAGAAAAACATTTTATAGAAGTTGAGACACCTGTGTTAGAAACTACAACTGGCGGTGCTGATGCTCGTCCGTTTGTTACGCATCATAATGCACTTGATATTGATGTATATCTACGCATTAGTGCGGGTGAGTTATGGCAAAAACGACTAATGATTGCCGGAATACCTAGGGTATTTGAAATTGGGCGTATCTTCCGTAATGAGGGTATGTCGTATGAACATGCACAGGACTACACGCAACTTGAGTTTTATAGAGCATTTTCAGATTACGAAGAGGGTATGGATATGATAACGGACATGTATCATATTATTGCTGATAAAGTGTATGGTACGCGAACTTTTTCTATAAAAGAATTTACAGTTAATCTTGATGCAAAGTGGGAACGGTATGAATATTGTGCGCTAATAAAAAAAGAATTTGGTATTGATCCGCTTGAGACTTCCGTAGAAGATATTCGTAAGGTTCTTGATGATCGTCATATTTTGTTTAAGCCAAAAGGATTCAATCTTGAGCGTGGTGTAGACATTCTTTGGAAACAAATAAGAAAGACATTATCAGGTCCTGGTTTTTTGATTGGTGTTCCAGTGTATCTTGAACCACTAGCAAAGCGCAATAAAAAAGACCCACGTGTTGTAGATCGTTTCCAAGTAATTCTTGCTGGAAGTGAAATAGGTAAAGGTTTTAGTGAACTTAATAATCCGATTGATCAGGCTGAGCGTTTTTCTCATCAACAAAAACTACGTGAAGCAGGTGATGATGAGGCACAAATGAATGATACAAATTATGTTGAGGCACTTGAGTATGGTATGCCACCTACATTTGGGTTTGGTGTATCGGAACGTCTGTTTAGTTTTCTCGAGGGAGTTTCTATTCGTGAGGGGCAATTATTTCCACTTCTACGTCCAAAACAATAATGAATAATTCATAAAATATAGATTTAGCATCCATACACGCTACCAAAATTTTTAATTTTGGTAGCGTGTATGGATTATATAGGTTAAATATATGTGGCATGTGGATAACTGCTTGCTGTACAATGTGGGTCATAGTGTCATATACTTATAAACTAGTGGGACAAGGTGGGATTTGATTACTTTATCTTCTATCTATTATCCACGAAATTATATATGTTTATCGGAGAATATCACCATACATTTGATACAAAAAATCGTATTTCATTTCCGTCTAAGTTTAGAAAAGACTTCGGGCGTTCAGTTATTGTTACTCGTGGGCTTGACCATTGTCTTTTCGTATACACTAAAGCTACATGGAAACGTGAAGTGGAGATAATTGCACGGCATGCTAATGGAAGTTCAGCAGGTCGTGCATATGCGCGACTAATGCTCACCGGAGCAATGGAGGTTGAGGTCGATTCTGCCGGTAGAATTCTTATCCCTGATTATTTACGTGTTTACGCCTCGTTGAAAAGTAAGACAGTTATTGCTGGAGTAAACGATCGTGTGGAGATATGGGAAGAGCATTCTTGGAATACATATACAAAAACTATTGAACGTGACGCAGACACGTTCGCGGAGACACTTAGCACTTCCTCATAATAATATTTTTATGAAATCCTCTCACACAAGTGTACTTTCAAACGAAGTTATAGAAGCACTTTCAATATGTAAAGATGACATAGTGGTAGATGCAACTGTTGGTGGAGCAGGGCATTTTGCCTGTATTGGCAAAATGCTTGGTGAGAAGGGCACTTTAATTGGTATTGATGCGGACGGTAGCGCTTTACAGCGCGCGCGCGAATATACTAAGGATATTCGCGCGCATACATTGCTTGTACATGACAATTTTCGTAATTTATCAACTATTTTGGAGAAGAACGGTATCCCACAAATTACAAAGTCACTATTTGACCTTGGGTGGAGTGGATTTCAATTAAATGTTCAACGTGGATTTTCATTTAAAGAGAACGAACCTTTATTGATGACGTATGACGAGAATGCGACATATACCGTCGCACACATGGTTAACAGCTCAACAGAGGAAGAATTAGTAGATATTTTGCGTACTTATGGTGAAGAGCGTTTTGCTCGCCCTATAGTGCGTGCGATCATACATAAACGTACAATTTCAAAAATACTTACAACGGCTGATTTAGTTGATGCCGTATTAACAGGTACTCCGAATTGGTATCACAAACGTAAAATACATCCAGCAACAAAAACATTTCAAGCATTTCGTATCGCAATAAATGATGAACTCAATGCGTTGCGAGATGGCATAACAAATGCTATGTCTCACACAAGCGAAGGAGGGTTAGTTGCCGTCATCACTTTTCATAGTATAGAAGATCGTATCGTAAAGAATATATTTCGTGATGCCGTATATGCTGGGGATGGAGCACTCGTAACAAGAAAACCAATTGTACCATCACAAGAAGAGCTATCGGCAAACCGACGCGCGCGTAGTGCAAAATTGCGAGTTTTTGCTGTAGGTTCGCGCGTAGCAGTAAAGGATTCTTCCGTAACACAATATACTTATGCGTAATACACACAGTACAACATACATTTCCACAGCATATTGGCAATTAATCTATTCCATATTATTGCGTGGGACTATTGTTATGTTATTTGTATATATTGGATTATTAGCATTTGTTATGTCGTATGGTGTTGTCAGTATGCGTTCCGCGCAAATAGTGCAAGATACTCGTGCACGAATAGGTACGCTTGAGACTTCTTACTTAAATAAGATAAGTTATATAAATGATATGCAACCTAAACAGTACGGCTTTGAGAAGCCAGTGCATATAGGATATGTTGTCGATACACGACCTGCAGTTTCCATTCGGACGCAATAAGATAAAAGTATGTGGGCAACTTTTCATTCTCGCCTTTATATCATCTTTGGTCTACTCGGTTTCTTGTCTTTAGTACTAATAGGGCGGTTATTTATAGTTCAAATTGTTGATGGACCACAATATCAAATGAAGGCGAGAGAACAGTATGCGTCAAACAAGGGCTCATTTACTCGTGGAAATATTTACTTCACTCGTAAAGATGGTGTGCACATTGCTGCCGCTACAATAAAAACTGGATACCTCATCGCGATAGATCCAGAGATACTTTTAAATCCAAAACAAACATATACAATCCTAAATGCGATTGTGCCAATCAATAAGGCAACATTTTTTACAGCAATAAGTAAAAAGAATGATCCGTATGAAGAAATAGCAAAACATGTTTCTTTACAACGGGGAACAAAGATTATTAATAAATATATTCGTGGAGTTATGGTTATACGTCAGCAGTGGATATATTACCCTGGTGGAATACTTGCGTCCCACACAATTGGTTTCGTGGCATACGATAACAGCAATACAGTTAGCGGACAATATGGACTTGAGCGTTATTACAACAATACTCTCATGAGAAGCGATACAAATAATGGCAACTTTTTTATGCGGATTTTTTCAAATAGTAGCTCTTTTCTTGTTGATCCAAAAGCTGCAAGAGAAGGCGACATAGTCACTGGTATCGAACCCGTAGTTGAAGCACATCTGGTAGCGGAACTCGACGCATTGCGTACGAAGTATAATGCAAAATCTGCTGGTGGAATTGTGATGATACCATCTACTGGAGAAATAGTAGCACTTGGAAGTACACCTACGTATAATCCAAATACTTTTCAAACTGCAAGCACGTCGTCTTTTCTTAATCCATTGGTACAGAGTGTATATGAATATGGCTCCATCATGAAGCCTATAACCATGGCGTCAGCATTGGATGCTGGGGTGGTTTCGCCAAAGACAACCTATGATGATACTGGATGTATACACGTTAATGGCGATAGAATATGTAATTGGGATTTTAAGGCTCGTGGTGTGATACCAATTGGGCAGATAATAGTTCAATCATTAAATGTTGGTGCATCGTGGCTTGCAGAGCAACTTGGGCAAGCCCGATTTAGAGATTACTTTACAAAATTATTTGGGCAAAAAACAGGCATTGATTTGCCTGGTGAGGTGAGTGGTTTAATTGGGAACTTAAAAAGTACACGGCAAGTAGATTTTGATACAATGTCTTTTGGGCAAGGTATCGCCATAACTCCGGTACAAATGATACGTGCTCTTGGTACCATAGCCAACAGTGGTGTTATGGTACAGCCACATATCGCTACAGGAAAAATCTTAACATCTGGGAAGGTGGTACCGATAGTATGGAATAAGAAAGAGAGAATATTTTCACAACAAGCGTCAAGTGAAACTACAGATATGATGGTTAATCTTACTAATACCGAATTGTACAACGGAAAATATACCATACCAGGTATACCAGTTGCCGTTAAAACAGGTACTGCACAATTAACTAAGCCCGGTGGTGGATATTATATGACCCGCTTCTTCCATTCGTATGTAGGTTTTTTTCCGGCACATGCACCACGTTTCATAATATTGTTGTATTTAAATCATCCTGATGATATAAAATATCCATACGCTGCGGAATATTCATCAGAGACGCTTACGAAACCAATGTTTGACATGGTTCACTTCTTAATCAATTATTATAATATACAGCCTAACCGCAGTACCGTAACCACACATACATCATGATGAAAAAAATATTACGTACGTTCGTTGCTTCACTTCTTACTACCTTAGCAAGTGGAATAATCCATAAATATAAACCGACTATTATAATGATAACAGGGAGTGTTGGGAAGACGTCTGCTAAAGATGCCATAGCCTCCGCACTTTCTAAGACATATTTCTTGCGCAAAAGTGAAAAGAGTTTTAATAGTGAGTTTGGTGTTCCGTTCACTATCATAGGTGTTAAGAATCCATGGAAAAATATATTTGCATGGTTACGTGTTTTTCAAGAAGCGTTCACATTATTACTGTTGCCGAATCATTATCCGAAAATGTTGATTCTTGAAGTTGGAGCTGATAAGCCTGGAGATATCATAAATGTATTGCGTATGGTCACCCCAGACATGGTTGTTGTAACGCGCTTACCTGAGATACCTGTACACGTTGAGGCATATGTTTCTCCAGAGGCTGTGCGTGAAGAAGAGTTTATGCCAGCATACGCACTTGCACCAGCTGCACCACTTATTGTTTCTGCTGATGATGTATATGCACTTGATATGTCAATGCGCCTTCCAGTTCGGACAACAACGTATGGTATGCGTGAAGACGCACAAGTACACGTTGAACAGCCTGAATTTCTTATTGAAGATGGGCATGTAAGTGGTATGCAGGCACAAGTGCGTATTAGTGGCAAGCATGGTACTACGACCATTCCGGTTGTGGTACGTGGGGCACTTGGGAGGCAACAGCTTTTTGCACCAGTTACAGCTATTGCAGTTGCATCAGTACTCTCAATTCCAATTGATGAAATTCTACCAGAACTTTCCTCGTATGTATTGCCTCCAGGAAGAGGGAAAATCCTTAATGGTGTGCAGGGATCAATCATCATTGATGGATCTTACAATGCATCTCCAGCAGCTGTTATTGAAGCACTCTCAACACTGCGAGACATGGCTCCATCGTCACGCAGAATTGCTGTACTTGGTGATATGCTAGAACTTGGGCGCTATTCAGTATCGCAACATGCTAGTATTGGGGAACTTGCCGCACAGTGTGCGGATGTGATTGTTACCGTTGGGGTTCGCGCTCAAGGCATAGCACAATCTGCACAAGAGGCTGGGTTTGATGTAAAAAATATACATATGTTCAATACGTCTGAAGAAGCATCCGCAATACTCTCTACTTTGGCGCGCCCTGATGATATTTTTCTAATAAAAGGGTCACAGAGTATACGACTTGAACGTGTAGTAGAAACTTTATTAAGAGATCCAGCAGATATCATTAATTTACCACGACAGGATAAACAGTGGAAACTCATTCCGTAATTTCTCATGACGGATAATTTTTTTGGTTTAGGTGTGGCGTAAATACCTTTTTCTTGGTATAACCAATCTATATCGGTTTGCATCAGATACCGCATATGGCCCTATCGTCTAATGGCTAGGACATCACCCTCTCACGGTGGTAATCGGGGTTCGACTCCCCGTAGGGTCACAAGTTGAAACTTCTTCGGAAGTTAGCAAAAGCGAACGGCGCGCCGAAGGCGCGAATGAAGAAACTATTGGGTTAATGAGAAGAATCAAACCGACAAATTGGAACGTTTGGAAAACAGAAGCAATTGATTTCAAGACTTCATTTCTTTGGTTTGATGATAATTGCTTTGATTTTGAGAAAGACGTCTTACGAAAACACGGTGTGTTAGATAATTGGATAGAAGTAGATTTAGCAAAAGATGTGTATCAACTCAAGAAGTTTTTAACCAGCTTCCCATTGTCGTTAGATATACAAACCATTATCTAGTTGAAGTCGAATTCTCAGTTAAAATAGGTGATTTATTGTTTTATATGAAAAAAACTTATACTGGGTTACAATATCCTTACAAAATTACAGAATATGCTGTGTGTCATCGTGCAACAATACATGATGATAGTATTTTGAACTAGTGTGAAAGTGATATATTATAACTAATATTCTATATCCGATAGGGAAGTAAGGTGACCATTTATGGTCTATATAGATATATTCGCATTGAAACAGATATTATATGTACAAAATAATAGACTATAGCGCTTGATTTATTCCTGGGTTTGTGTTAAGTTAATGAGGTAGGTCGATATTACATAGCCAGTCTAATAACTGGAAAGTTTTGTTTTTATAAAATGAAACTGTATACCTATAATAAAATATGAATCCAGACGAAACAACTAACACAACACCTGAGGTTGGAACAACTCCTGAAGTTGGAACAACACCAGAGGTTGAAACAACACCAGAAACTAAAGAAGGAGAGCAGACTGCCTAATATCTTTCTAAAGAACGTGAGTCCTATGCTTTTTACAAAAAGTGTTGGGCTCACGTTCTTTTTGTATGTGTATGCTAAAATATCCAAACGGCGTGTAGATATTTGGAGAGGTGGCTGAGTGGTCGAAGGCACCGGTTTCGAAAACCGGCATACGGGCAACTGTATCGAGGGTTCGAATCCCTCCCTCTCCGCCAAGAGTATTATATAAAATAAGAAATACTATTCTAGTTCTTTATCTTTATTGTTAGGATCTTTTTCTTTTGGAGCTTTCTGAATAATTGGTGCTAAGTGCAGAAATTCTGGAAGGCGATTTAGATAGGGGATATATGGGAATAGAATAAATACAAGAAGTAATGTACCAAGTATTTCCCCTCCAATTTGATCACCATATGGATTCTCCAATAGATTAAAAGCACTGTTAATCCACCCTAGAGGTAGTAACCACCATGAACCCATAGGTAACTTCCATATACTTCCTGTTTCATCTTTTGCCATGCCGTATTCCGCTGTGTCCATATTAAGTGATGCAGCCCTATCATGTAAAACATCCATATCATTAAGGAATCGTAATGTATATGTAAAGTTAGTGGTTGGATTCTCTTGATTTAATAATTTTTGATACAAACCACTTTTTGCCATTGGCATGAGTGTATTTATTATGGAAATCACTGGGTTTGTAGTACTTGCTATCGTGTTTGTGCTAGAACTTACATAACTTGTATTCGTAGTCGTAACATATAGTTTTGCCTGTTGTATATATGTTTTCTGTTGTGTAAGTGATGATTTGGTAAATTTTATCCACGCGTTATTATTTTGGTTGTTTATTAAGAATTGCTTATAAGGCGTGACAACAAATACACTTCGTGTATTAAATGTGTAAGGATCGATAGAGTCAAAATATGTTGCAGTGTCAGATGTGTGATTAAACTCCTGCAACATAGTCGTTGCCACAAGTGTCGGATTTTGATTTGCTATGTTGGCTATGCGTACTGACGGAACATATGGTGAGTGGAAAAATAATGCAAGCAAAAGTATACCAACAGCAAGTGTGCCTCCTCTAATGAACAGTTTCCAATGGTTTGCTGGAACCATTGTGTAAGGAATATCTTTACGATATGGACGTGAGACTCCATAGGTATGTACTAGAATGTAATGAAGAAGGAATAAGAATAATATAGTTAAAGGTATAATAACAACATGTATAGCGAATGTCTGTGAGTAGTTCAGAGGATTAAGCCAATAACCTAAGTGAGCACCATTCCAGAAATCTGCACCAGATACCGCACGATATTGAGAGGAAAAATCACCTCTCAAACCATAACCAAATTCTGTTTGAATGAGCACAAGTGAAAATATAAGTGCACCAAGTACCCATATCATTCTTCTTGGAGCACGAAAAGCACTTGTTGAGAAACCAACAATAATATGAAGTATTAGTATAGCAATAAACGCTTGCGCGGCCCACAAGTGTACGCTACGGAAATATATACCCCATGCATCAGTGAGCCACCAATTCTGACCAAGAAATGCCATCGTTACGCCAGTTGCGATCAATATTAGAAGAGACGTTAAGGCCATGAATCCAAGTGAATAGAATATTTTATTGCCGTATGAAGGCATGCGATGGATATATATTTTATCTACCAGTGTCTTAAACGCATTAGTCTCAGGACCGTACTCTTGAGATTCATCTTTTTCGTCTTGCATATTTTTATAATAGCACATCACTTTTGTGTACAAGATATTTATACACATTTATTATATAGAGATTCACATGGATTTATATCTTATATTAGAATTAGAACATGTGTGATAATTACTAAATTATATATTACATTCTTTACAATATCCCATTACTCTTCGAGAAGCATAGTATATTCCAAGTAGCACAAATATAATTGCAATCATAATAAAATAGTATTGATACTTACTTATAATAAGTGCGCTTTCAGCTGATCCAAAGATTCCAAGAAATCCTATAGCACACGGAACACATGTTATGCTTGCAAACATTCCAGAAAGTATTCCAGAGAATACACCAACGCTTCCGTGTCCTATCGAACGCATATTATATTTGCGCGAGTTAATGAAAGAGAAAACCTGCATAAGTACAAGCAGTGAAGTAAGTACAGAAATAGATATGAATATGGAATAGTCCACAAATGTGTATAAGCTTAATTGGAATATAAGTGTATTCCCAGGTATTGTTATTACTGGAATCGAAATATACAAAGCTACAAAAAGTACAATTAATATTACAAATGCAATATTGTATGTCCATTTTGATAGTACAGTTTTAGTCGCAGATAAAATCATGTTCAAGTGTGTCATAAAAGTCCTTATCATAATAAATAGCATAGCACGCTATCCACAGATAACTTCATAATGATACATTGACGCATGATTGTGTTTTAAGATATACTCATATATATGAAATCACATGAAGATAAGTCATTTGCGGTATTGCGTGTAGTGTTTGGGTTGGTATGGCTTGCTGACGCCTCATTAAAGTGGACACCTGCGTTCATAGCGAATTTTACTAGCTATCTAACCAGTGGCGCGCAAGGACAGCCGTGGGCAATACAAGCATGGATTTATTTTTGGGTTCATACAGTATCTGTTGATCCGCATTTCTTTGCAATTGTGGTGGCACTTGCTGAAACTGCAATCGCTATTGGACTCATTTTTGGTTTTTTCACAAAGATTGCAATATCAGGAGGTATTGTACTTGCTCTTGTGATATGGACAACTGCAGAAGGGCTTGGTGGTCCTTACGTTTCTGGTTCTACTGATGTTGGTACAGCAATAATTTATGTATTGGTATTTGCAGCACTGTGGTTTGGAAGAAGCTGGAGGTATGCTAGCATAGACAATTTTATACGAAAGCATTACACCACATTTTTAGGCAAATGGTAAAGTATATATATTGAAAATAAAAGCTCCATTACAAGTTTGTAATGGAGCTTTTATTTGGTACTTAAATATATTGTTATTTACTCGAGTGTGTAGCAATCCAGTGATAAGCATCTTCAAGTGCTTTTATAGCATCTCCTGCAGCTATGTTGTTTTGATGATATAGCTCATCAGTACAGTCGCCTGCTGCCCAAACACCTTCAACTGATGTGCGTTGTGTCTTTGGTTCAATAACTATGCCATTAAGTTTATTTAGAGTAACCAAATCACGTGCAAAATCAGTATTTGGTATTGCTCCTATCTCGACAAATACACCTGATACAGGAATCTCTTGAATATTACCTGAATCACGATCACGAACGGTAATTCCTTTAACGAAGGCATCTCCGTCTACTGAAATTGGCTCAACGTTTGTAACTGTACGCATGTTGGGATGTTTTAGTATTTGCTCAATAGTAACAGGATCTGCTTTGAATTCTTTGTGTCGATGAATAAGGGTAACGGATTTAGCATATGCAAGTAGTTGTGCTGCAGTTTCAAATCCAGCATTTCCTCCTCCAACAATTGCAATATCCATACCGGAAAATAGAGGTCCGTCACATGAGGCGCAATAGGTGACACCTTTGTGTTCAAATTCTTTAGCACCAGTAATATCAAGTTTTCTCCGTGATGAGCCAGATGCGATAAGTACGGCACGTGTTGTGTATTTTTTTCCAGATTGGGTTGTCACTTCAAATATATTATTTGCATGTGTAAGTGAGGTCACTCTATCTCCATCATGAATATCCACAATATCATCCTTATATGCTTCCATATGAACTCTTAATGCTTTTGAAAGATCCTCACCTGAAATCTTAACAGTACCAATCCAGTTTTCTATACCTTCCGACACTATACTCTGTCCGCCTATCTCCTCAGTTAGTATTGCTGTCTTTAGTTTCTTTCGTGCAGCGTAAATACCAGAGCTTAATCCCGCTGGTCCGCCACCTATAATTACGAGATCATATGAGCTGTTATTTTGATTATTTTCCATGTTGAATAGATTTTAAGATTTATTAAATAATACTGATATTATAATTTTAACGTATGATATTAGTATATACAAGGATTTTATAAAAAATAGAGGTTTACTTTTTGTAAACCTCTATTTAAGTATAATTCAAAACTATTTTAGTTCTTATTTTTTGTGTCTCCTTAGAAATTGCGGGATTGCTCCCCAAGCCTCATCGTCATCTTCTTTTGTGGTAGTTTTTATTTTTGGCTCTGGTGTAGTTGGTCTTTTCTCAGTCCTTTTAGGAACTATATTTACTACAGGCTCAGCTTTTTCCTCTTTCTTTGGTTTTTGGTCAATAGGTTCTTCTTTGTCATTCTTTAGTACATTATTATAAATCTTCCCTCGTTCTTCTTCTTGTTTTTCAGGAGGTAGAGAGAACAGTGAGCGTCCTGTACTTGATGCATCATCAACATCTATAGCACCTTCAGGAAAACCAGTAGCAATTACAATTATACGAATCTGTCCTTTTTTCATCTTTTCATCTCGCATCATACCAAAGATGATTCGTGCGTCCTTGTCAGTTGATTCATTTATAACCTTAGCAGCTTCTTGTATTTCAAGGATACCAAGATCATCAGAACCAGCAACTACAAATAAAATACCTTTAGCACCATTTATAGATACGCTAAGTAGCGGGGAATTGACTGCCTTTGTCGCTGCTTCCGTTGCACGCCCATCGTTTTCGGCCATACCGATACCCATAAGTGCTGGTCCTGCATTCTCCATAATACTTCTTATATCATTAAAATCTGTATTTATATCACCAGGGGTTGTGATTATATCGGAAACACCTTCAACTGCTTGGCGTAATACTTCATCACACATTGCAAATGCACTCTTAGCGCTTGTTTGTTGATCAACGATGGTTAGAATCTTATCGTTTGGTATAACTATAAATGCGTCAACTTCTTTTTTAAGTTCTAGTAGTCCTTCATCTGCCAATCGTGAGCGTTGTGCTCCTTCAAATGAAAATGGTTTGGTTACCACAGCGATGGTAAGTGCTCCAAGCTCTTTTGCAATCTTTGCGATAGTTGGGGCAGCACCAGTACCAGTACCTCCTCCCATTCCACCAGTAATAAAGACCATGTCGGAACCCTGAAGAGCCTCTTGTATTTCTTGTCTCGTTTCTTCAGCGGCGCGACGTCCCAAGTCTGGGTTCATTCCAGTACCAAGACCTCGCGTTAGGTTCTTACCAATGTGAATTTTCCGTTTCGCTAATGAACGGTGTAGATCTTGGGCATCAGCATTAATAGCTATAAATTCGACGCCCTTTACCTTTGAATTCACCATGTGGTTTATAGCGTTAACCCCAGAGCCACCAATACCGACTACTCTAATTCGTGCGAATGTTTCAATTTCAGGTGTTATACGTTTAGGCATATTTAGATATTTACTATCATACCAGAATTAATGATAATGCAAATATTGACATATTTAATAATAATGCCATAATTTATGGCAAGAAATTATGGAAAAAATGTTTTGTAGAGGATCGCAATTTAATAAAGATATTTTTACTAATTATATCTGTCTCACCAGTTAGTCCCCAAAATGCTGTACCGTATGCGACGGCCCATGTGCTATCACGAAACTTTGCGTTTGATGCATCTCCGGTGATGTAAACATCCGTGACTCTAGCTGGCAAAGAAAGTACTCGTTTTGCCGTCTCCACAATTGCCGTATTGCCTGCACCACCACCTGTAATAATGGCACCAGCTGGAAGTAGACCGCGAAGTCGTACCGACTTAAGGTGTTTTGCAATCATACTAAACAACGTGGCTGTTCCGCGAGCAATAATTGTGTCCATCTTCTTGCCAGAGTACATGGCACCGCCAAGGCGTCCACGCTTTATTCTCTCTGCGTCTTCTATGGATATCTTAAACGCTAAAGCCAGGTCATCAGTTATGGCACTACTTCCTCCTTCAAGCACCGCTACAGAAATAGGTATACCTTCATCGTATACAACGAGCGAAACCGTCTCAGCACCTATATCTGTTAATACACACCCTTTCATTTTTTGGTCACGAGTGAGCACAACATTGCTTTCAGCAATTGCAGATGCTGTATAATCTGTAACTTCAATATCAGCACCTTCGGCAACCTGTATTATAGAATCTACATGAGATTGTAAGCAGGTTACTAAAATGTATGTTATTTCAAGTCGAGTACCTTTCATTCCAAGTGGGCGATTGTATACACGCATACTGTCTACGCGATACTCAACAGGTATTTCATGCAGTACCTTATAATTTGATAATGTATTTCCAGCAGCCTCGTATGCTTTACTAAGTGTAATATTTATATCATTCTCAGTTATCTCTTGGTCTGCGCGTGAGATAATTACTTCTCCTGTAACTTTTATTTCTTTGGTGGAGACACTACCCATAGCTAGAAAAGCATTTGATATTGTTATTCCTGATGTTGATTCAGCAGCGTGCTTCGCCACCTTCAGGCTTTCAATGACTTCCTTTTTATTAATAACATATCCACGGTGTATTCCTTGTGTAGGTGCACTCCCAGTACCTATCACTTTCAATGAACGATTGCCTTTATCTTCCATTTCTTCAACTACTACTATTTTTGTATAGTAGGTACCCATGTCTATTCCAGTAGCAATACGTCGTTTCATATAATTTATAGATAGCTTATCCTATTTAGGATTTTGTAAAGCGTGAAAATAATTTGTGCTCATATTGTTCCATTGTAGTGCCATGACGGTATCCTTTCAAATGCAGTAGTGCGTGGATAAATAAAAATAGTATAAATGAACTATTCGTTTTGGAGAATTTCTTTGCTTCTTTCTTCGCTTTGTCAGGACATATTAATATCTCACCAGCATTCTTATCTACAGCGTATGAGAGTACATTTGGTACATAGTCTTTGTTTCGAGTAGACTTGTTTATATTGCGTGCACGTATTGCACCAAGAAAAACAAGAGATATTTCCCATTCTGGAACTATCTCTTGAGCAACTCGTTCAAACGGTACGCGCGGTACCGAATGGCGGGTTAGATTGCGTACCGCCACTATTTTCATAAAATTATCTTCTACGACGATGTGTAATATCGGACAAGTCTATTTTACCAAGCTTAACAAGTGTATTAAACTTCTCACGTCGAGCAAGAACAGACAGTGCGTGTGTACGTTCGACATTTTTTGACTTTGAACGAATATAATATCTATGAGCACGTACTTTACGTACTACCTGTAGTTCTTTTGATTGGCGAGAAAAACGACGCAGAGTTACTTTCTGGTTTTCATTTTTACCTCGCTGTATATCTACCAATATTGCTCTTTGCATATGGTAAAAAGAATAGCACATTCCCAATACATATAGCAAGCCAAGAACATAAATGAGGAAACTACACACTAACACTTATGTACTTTGGCAGATAATGTAGATATCTAACTTTTACACATTACACCATTTCTTTCATTGTCTTGAGGATTGATTCAAGTGGCAGGATGGTTTCCGTATAGGAGGAGCATTGTCGCAGAATAACAGTTTTTTCAATTGCTTCCTTACGCCCCATTATAAGAAGATATTGTGGGTGAAGAGTTTCGGCGATGCGTATTTGCTCTGTCAGAGACTCTACTCCGATCATTTGCAAAAGAGGGAGGTGTGCTTTCTTAAACTCTTGAGCAAGTATTATGCTTATACGCTTAGCTTCAATACCTATATGGATAAATACAAAAATTGGTGGTTTACGTTTTCTTTTTGCAGGAACTAAGACTGGTTTTACGTACATACGCATAATCATGGCAACACTTGGCAGTGTGGTATCAAAGAATGGTTTAGTAATATTTTCATATCGCGAACCCCATGCCGCACGTTCACCGTCTGCTTGTATTTCGAAGCATGTTTCAGACCACGCATTGCCACGAGTTATTAATTCTGGAGCAAGTGTATATGGAAGTTTCGTTTCCTCCAACAGTTCAATAAGATTTTCAAGGTGCTTTCTGCTTGCTTCTGAGAGCACGTTAACTGATTGTGGCATCGTATCCGTACGATTGCATGCTACGAGCGCCTCCGCACCTGAAAATACATCATTTTTAGCCTGCAATATGCATTCAGGAGGTATTTCTTCATCACTGTCATTTTTTTGAAAATATTGCTCAAGCTCTTTTATGAAACGAACACGAGTTTCTTTATCACCAACACTGTTTATGCGTATCGTTGGTTCTGACTTATATAAATCACGAATAAGCGCGTGCGCAGTATGAAGAAGTACTGCCTCGGCGATAACGTGTGGAACTCCTATTGCGTGGAATTGCACAAAAGATTGTTTTGGAGCAGTACGCCCTGGTGTGATATTTGTGTGCCATACAAGCAATGGCTGTTGAGTGGTTGGCTTTAGTCCTGCACTTCGTACCCGCTTTAAAAATGCAATTGTAAGTTGCGCCATTGGATCAAGCTCCTCCTTTTTAAATATATTTACATAGGGTTCTTGTTTTATGCGTGTTCCTTGTTTTGCTTGAGATAATGATGAGAATGGTATGAACCCATAATAATCGGCAACATTTTGTACACTACGCAGAATATCTCTTGGGTGGTACTCTGTTCTCTTGTTCATGATGAAGTATTTGTAGATACGATTGCTGAGAAATGGTGTTTACCAGGGAATGCACTGATTTCATTAAATGGTGCTAAACGAAATAATACTCGTCCTATTATATTACGTGCTGGAAGCGGTCCCCATACGCGTGAATCAGAACTGCGCGGTCGATTATCACCCATGACGAAATATTGAGTATCAGTTAGCTTATCAGTCATATTATAGGATTTATCTTTAGCGGAAATGAACGGCTCATTTAAAATACGTGATGCACCGTCTGGTTCGGTTATGGTTATATTTCCATTTTTGATGTTAACTGTTTCGCCAGGCAGACCGATTATTCTCTTGATATAAAAAATTGATGGATTACCTGGATAGCGAAACACTATAACATCTCCACGTGCTGGTTTTTCAAAATGGTATGAAAGCTCATCTACAATAAGATAATTTCCATTTTGAAATGTTGGATACATTGATTCACCGTCAACAATAAATGGTTGTGCTATGAATATGCGGATTGGAGCAACCACAAGGACAATGAGCAAAATTAAAGTGATTATATCGCGCACGAGGCTCCCTTTTTTTTCCATGTAATCTTATTGTATGCTCACTTTTTTATACGTCAAACTTTCAATATAATTTTTCAGTGATGTATCTTTGTCTGTGAGTCACAATGTGGTTATGTTGCTTGTGTGGTGGTACACTTTATATAATATGATTATCGTTATTGTTGGACTTGGGAATCCAGGAAATCAGTATGAAAATTCACGCCATAATGTTGGAAGGGAAGTTGCTAAAAAATTTGCTATAAAAGAAAAATTTACAGATTTTGATTACAAAAAGAAAGCAAACGCACTTGTTTCTGTGGGGGTATTACAAAATACATCTGTGAAGATCGTACTTCCAGAGACAATGATGAATTGTTCTGGGAAATCCGTAATGCAGTTTGTACGTTCTAAAAATTCAGCTAGGAAACTTATTGTTCTACGTGATGATCTAGATTTACCAATTGGAACTACCAAAATGTCTTTCGGTCATGGATCAGGTGGTCATAAAGGTGTTGAAAGTGTGATGAGCGCATTAAAGACGAAAGATTTTATACAAATAAAAATAGGTATTTCTTCAACAACCTCAAAGGGTAAACTGCGAAAACCAATTGGTGATGAGAAAGTGATATCACATGTTTTGGGAAGATTTTCACCAAAAGAAAAGAAGTGTCTAATACGTGCGTATAAACGCACTCAGGAGGCATTAGAACTTTTTGTACATAACGAGGTTGAAAAAGCAATGCAAGTTGTAAATTCAAAGTAATAGCACAAGATTGTGAGAAACAAATACAAGAACTCGTACCACGTGCGTGGTACGAGTTCTTGTATTTGTACTTACTTATTTGATATCTTTATTCTTTGTATTTCTTTTACTATTAGTAGGTGAGAGTGTCATGCGTTGATCCTTAGGTTCAAACAACATAATCTTGAATGAGTATGTACTACCAAGTTCAAGTGTGTCACGAAGTTCTTGAGAGTTTTCAAACTCGCTGATATGCACCAACCCAGCGACACCTTCTTCAATTGAAGCAAGTGCTCCGTGCTTATTGTATCTTATAATCACTCCTGATACTTCCATGCCTTTTTTATATTTCTTTGCAGCACTATGCCATGGATTCTCTTTCAGTGCTTTAATTGAGAGTGAAATCTTTCCATCCTTTATTTCGATTATTTTTACTTGTGTAGAATCTCCAACTTTAAACAATGCGTGTGGATCTTCAACCAGGCCCCAATCCAACTCACTGATGTGTACGAGTCCTTCAAGTCCAGAGGTTAGTTTTACAAATACTCCAAAGTCTACAATACTCGTTACTTCTCCATCAAGAATATCTCCAATATTATATGTATCTGCGAAAGATTTCTTTTCTTCATCTTCCGCACTTGTCTTTTCAGAGAATATTAGTTTTCTTTCTCTTGCGTCAGCCGTAATTATGCGTACGGAAAGCTCCTTTCCAACGAGTTTTTGTAGTTCCAAGAGAACTTTATCCTTATCTCCATCAGCTATTTTTGGATAATGCTCACCAGAGAGATGGCTTGCAGGCAAAAATCCTGGCATACCTTGCCATGTCATGGTAAGTCCACCTCTATTAGCACCTTCAATTTCTAACATGTATGTTGTTTCAGAAACTATAGCTTGTTCAGCCTCACTCCATATTGCCGCTTGGCGTGCTTCTTTTAGTGATAGCTCAATATATCCATCCATACCTGACGAGTCAACAACTTTAGCTGTTATTGTGTCGCCTATATTTGCTTTTCTCAATACATCTGCTGCGTTGAGATATTCTCTACCGTAAATAATTCCAGTACCAAAAGGTGGTAGATCAATATACATTTGTCCACGTCCCATAGCAACGATAGTTCCTTCTATCAAATCATCCTTTTTTGGTGGTGTGGAGAGAGCTTCTATATCAATCCATTCTAATGTATTTTGTTGCACACTCGTCTCTGATGCACTTGTATCGGCTTGTTGTTCTTTTTGCATGTATATATAAATGTTTCTTCACGGCGGGTACTTATAAGCAGTATGTGCAGATAAGGGTTAGCCCGTCGCTTCCTTTTTGTTCATATGCGTTAATTCCTATGAAAATATAGATAGAACATATGCTATATCTACACAGGTGCAAAACGCTAGCACGTATACATATATTAACAGAAAATGGATTTTTGTAAACTATCCACAGTGAGGATTCAAGCTTCACTGTGGATGCAACAGTACATAGTTTTTTGTTTGCACATTAAGTGTCTAATTCTTAGATGTAACGCATGCGATGCAATGTATTGTATGATATACTATATACATTATGGTCATAACATACCACGGTGGACAATGTATTAAAGTATCACTTGGTGACACTACACTTGTATTTGACCCAATCAGCAAAAATGCAACATTACCAGCGGTAAAATTCGGTGCGGATATAGTACTTGTGTCTCGAAATCACTCAGATATGAATGGTATCAATGAGGTGTCGTATGGTGGGAAGAAACCATTTGTTATCTCTGGTCCTGGAGAATATGAATATAAAAATATACTAATACGGGGATATCTTTCACAAAGTGAGTATGGTGTACCTTTACAAGAAGATGAGTCAAAAAAAGAGACAGCGATTAATACTATATATTCGGTGGAACTTGATGGAATGACATTGGTGCACTTGGGCACTCTATCAAGTAAAGAGCTACCAAGAGAGATGCGTGAGACGGTGAATGATATTGATGTGCTATTCATACCGATTACTGGTAATGGAGTCCTAAACGCAGAAGATGCGTCTGCGCTTGCCACTTCTCTTAATCCACACGTCATAATTCCTTTACATAAGAGTAGTACAGGTACTACAGATGCGCTTAAACATTTTCTTAAAGAAGAAGTAGCATCAACAGTACAATTGGATAAAATAACGCTGAAAAAGAAAGATGTACTTGAGCAGAATAATGCTATTATGGTGTTACAGGCGTAACACAAATATATATTTATATATGAAAAAAATGATTCAGAAATTACAAGCAAAACCAACACATATTCGCGAGAGAATCGCATTTGGCATAGCCCTTGGCGTAAGCGGTCTATTGCTTATTGTATGGGCAATGTTCTCTCTCTCCACAAGTATTCTTGGTCCAAAACAATCTGCGTCTGCATATTTTAAAGCAGATCAAAAGGCAACGCTCACAGTATCCACAAACCAAAAATCAAAGCCACAAGGATTTCTAAGTGCTGCGGCGAATGTATTAACAGGACAAAAACCACAAGTATCGGCTCATCTTGAAATTGTTACTGTTGGGAGTACGTCAACCGTACCTACAAAACCGGTTGAAAGAACGGTCATCCCGTTTTAATATTTTAATATGTCAAAAGAAGATAAGCAGAAACACGATAAAGACGTGAAGGAAAGCGAAGTTGTCACCGGACGCATCATTCAGCAGGATATAACCACAGAAATGCGCGTATCGTATGTTGACTATGCAATGTCTGTTATTACTTCGCGCGCGTTGCCAGATGTGCGTGATGGGCTAAAGCCAGTGCACCGTCGTATTTTGTTTGCTATGCGCGATATGGGACTCACTGCATCAGGACGATCTCGTAAGTCTGCAGCTGTTGTCGGAGATGTACTTGGGAAATATCACCCACATGGTGACACAGCCGTTTATGATGCCATGGCAAAGATGGCACAATACTTCTCATATCGTTACCCACTTGTTATAGGTCAGGGGAACTTTGGTTCTATAGATGGTGATTCTCCAGCCGCTATGCGTTATACAGAAGCGAAAATGTCAATTATGGGTGAAGAGTTGCTTCGTGATATAGGAAAAGAAACAGTCGCATGGAATCATAACTATGACGCTACACGCAAAGAGCCTGCTGTATTGCCTGCAGCAGTGCCAAACCTTTTGCTAAATGGAACACTTGGTATCGCTGTTGGTATGGCAACCAATATCCCACCGCACAATTTGCGAGAGGTTGTTGACGCTACAGTGCATCTTATTGAAAACCCAAAAGCAACAACGGAAGATTTACTTGAGTTTGTAAAAGGTCCAGATTTTCCACTTGGTGGAATAGCTTTTAATAAAGCTGATATAGCACATGCTTATGCCAATGGACGAGGTGGAGTAGTGGTGCGTGGAGAAGCAGAAATAGTTGAAGAAGGAAAAGAAACACGAATCATTATAAGCTCTATACCATACCGCGTTAACAAAGCGGATATGATTACTAAAATAGCAGATCTAGTACGTGACAAAAGGATTGACGGAATTAAAGATTTACGCGATGAATCAACCGCGGATATTCGTGTAGTTGTTGAGTTGAAAGGAACAGCACACCCAAGAGCAGTACTTAATGCCCTGTATAAACATACGGAACTTGAATCTACATTCCATTACAATATGCTGGCGTTGGTCAACGGTACACCACAGGCACTTTCGCTTAAAGTTATGCTGGAGAAATTCATAGAACATAGGCAGATAATTATTCGTCGTCGTACAGAATTTGATTTGCGTAAAGCGCAAGAACGAGAGCACATTTTGCTTGGGCTTTCAAGAGCACTCGATCACATAGATGAGGTAATTGCAATCATAAAGAAATCAGCAGATGTGCCAACAGCTGATTTGGCACTTCAAAAAAAGTTCTCTTTTACACCACGACAAACAACGGCAATTCTTTCCATGCGTCTGCAAACATTAGCTGGTCTTGAGCGAAAGAAAATTGAAAATGAGCTAGCAGAGCTTCAGATAATTATTGCAAACTTGAAGAAAATACTTTCTTCCACAAAGAACATATTGAGTGTTGTTAAAACAGAATTGATTGCATTTGGTAAAAAATATGGTGATGAACGTAGAACGAAAATTATTAAGGGTGGTGTAAAAAATATCTCTATGGAAGATCTTATACCAGATAAAGAGAGTGTGCTGGTACTAACCCAAGGCGGATATGTAAAACGCACAAATCCTGACGAATATAAAAGACAAAAACGAGGTGGAGTTGGTGTTATAGATATTTCTACCAAAGAAGAGGATGTTGTGAGACATTTCTTGGTCGCATCAGCTCACGCTGATCTTCTTTTCTTTACCGATCACGGCAAAGCGTATCAAATCAAGATGTACGACATTCCGGAAGGACGTCGTGCAACAAAAGGAAAGAGTATTATGAATTTCCTGCCATTAGCGCAAGACGAGAAAGTTACTTCTATATTACCTATACAAAAAAATACAGCATGGGATACATTTTCAATCATTTTTGTAACAAACGAAGGCGTTACAAAGCGAGTTGCTGCTAAAAGTTTTTCCGGAGTCAGAGCATCAGGTATTATTGCTATTTCTCTGAAGGGTTCGGATCGCTTAGTATGTGCCGCCCTTTCAGGTAAGGGTGACACAGTTTCTGTTGTTACTACAAAAGGCCAGTCGATACGTTTTGCAGCAGAAGATGTAAGAGAGATGGGGCGTACTGCTGGAGGCGTTCGCGGTATGCACGTGAAGGAAGGGGATAAGGTAGTTTCCGCGGAGGTAATTCCAGCGAACGCGCGTGGAGCATCACTTATGGTAATTATGGGTAAAGGTCATGGGAAGCGAACTCTAATGAGTGAATACAAAATACAGGGTAGGGGAGGTTCTGGAGTTAAGACGGCTGATGTAACCACAAAAACCGGAGAGATAATAGGAGCGAAAGTAATGATGGGTGATTTAGACGAACAAGAAATCGTAGTAGTTTCAAAGAAAGGTCAGGTAATTCGTATAAGTGCCTCTGAAATTCCACAACGTTCTCGCTCTACGCAAGGGGTACGTATTATGAAGATGCGTGCTGGAGATTCGATCGCTTCAATGGTTGCATTGTAAGTCATTATTTTATATATATAATTTATACACAAGAATGTGCCAAACTTTTTGGCACATTCTTGCTATACTGATGGTGTGACACATTTAGAATCTATTGATCCTGGGAAACTTGTACAACGTATGAAGCTTCGCGAGGGCATGAGTGTTGGTGATGTTGGTTCTGGTATTGGATACTACGCTCTTGTTGTGGCAAAGATAGTTGGTGACGAAGGGCATGTTTACGCTATAGACGCACAAGAGGATGTATTACATCGCTTGCTACATAATGCCCAAGAGCAACATATTAAAAATATAGAAACCATATGGGGTGATATTGAAAAACCATTTGGTACAAAATTAAAGGATAAAGTGTTTGATGCTGTAATCTTTTCAAATATATTATTTCAATTAGAGGACACGCAAGAAGCACTTAAAGAATTAAAGCGAATTACAAAGATAGGAGGTACATTGCTTTTTGTTGAATGGGTGCCGACAGATAGTTCTATTGGTCCTTCGTTGCAGGATTCCATATCTGAAGAAGTCGCTGTATCACTTCTCAAAGAAGTAGGTTTCCAAACGCAACAACAATTTGCTGTTGGTGCGTATCATTATGCTATTATTGCTTCTGCCATATGAAAAATATCTCAACATTTCAAATGATACTTCTGGCAGTTTTTGGTGTCCTTCTTTTAGGAGGTATATTTGTGATGTCAACTTATTCCGGAGGGAGTAAGGGTAATAGTGGTATAGGTAAGGTTGTTATATGGGGTACATTACCATCGCAATCTTTTCGTAAAGCACTTAGTACTGTGGCACAGCAAAATCAGAATCTAAAAGGTGTATCTTATGTGTATAAAAATCCAGTTAATTTTGATTCTATACTTACAACTGCTATTGCAAGTGGCAATGGTCCGGATTTAATTTTGATCCCGCAAACACACCTCGCTTCTCTACAAAGTATTATTACACCAATACCTTATACCTCCTTTTCAGAGCGCAGTTTCTTAAATGCATTTGCTGATGTTGCAACGGTGTATCTATCTCCGGTGGGCTCATATGGTATTCCATTACTAGTTGATCCACTTGTTTTGTATTATAATCGAACACTTCTTGCGTCAAAGAGTATTGTGAACCCTCCAAGTACGTGGGACGAACTTCCTGGGCTAGTTCCGCTATTTACGAAAAAGACAGCTATGGGAGGACTTTCCCAAGTACTTATACCATTTGGTACTTATAGCAATGTGCACGATACTGTAGCAATTCTATCTACACTTTTCATGCAGGCAGGTATACCTATTGTAAGTCACACTTCTTCTGGTGCTATCATAGGAGCTCTTCTGCATGCTAAAGATAATACAAATATTACTAGTCCAAGTGTCTCGCCTGGAGCAAATGTTCTTGGTTTTTATACACAATTTGCCGACCCGACTAAAACAACATATAACTGGAACAGCACTCTCCCAGATTCACAACAGATGTTTCTATCTGGTGATGCAGCACTGTATATAGGATACGCGTCTGAAGCAAAATTTTTTGCACAGGCAAATCCAAACTTATCTTTTGATGTAGTACCAATGCCACAGTCTTCAGTTTCAAAAATAAAAACTGTATATGCAAAAGTATATGCATTTTCTATTCCCCATGGAAGTAGGAATGCACGCGGATCAGTCGCTGCCGCTTCTGCACTTGCTAACGTAATACCTGAGAGTATTATCGCGAAAGCAACTGGGTTGACACCAATACTACGTTCACTTCTTGCGAAACGTCCTTCTGACCCCATAGAAAGTACTGCGTATTTGGCGGCGATTATGTCGCGCACATGGTTATCCCCATCAAAAGCAACGACAGGGTATATATTTTCAGGTATGATTAATAAGGTAAACGCAGGGCAACTTTCAATTCCTGAGGCGCTTATGCAAGCATCTCAAGCAATAACTGCGGCACTACGATGAGATTTCTATTTTCACTACTTTTATCTTCAATTTTTGTAGCACTGCCATTTAGTGCCATAGCTGCTGGTAAAACATCTCCGCCACCAACCTGTACACTTTCTGCATCACCTACGACCATCCAAAGTGGGTCGCCATCAAAACTCTCATGGAAGACAACGAATGCTCTTTATATTTCTATAGATGGGAAAAATACATCAACTCCAGGGTCTGAGACTATTTCTCCCAAAAAGACTACTACATATAGAGGAGTTGCAAGTGGTCCAGGAGGAGCAATTGCGTGTCAAACTACTGTTAAGGTTACAACTACATCTACTTCCGCATTAACTACAACATCTAAAGTTTCGTCATCAAATAGTGGTATTTGTAGATCTGGTAAAGGTGGGTTGTGTAATCCACTTAAAGCCAACTCCATTGAAGGATTACTTGTTGATATCTTGTCATATCTCGTAAAAATTGGAACTATATTTATTATACTCATGCTTGTTTTTGTTGGATTTAAATTTGTTGCTGCACGTGGTAACTCAGGAGAATTAGAAAAAGCACGTAATATGCTTTTATGGACTATTATTGGAGCAATAATTATTCTTGGCGCGCAAGCAATTGCCATGGGAATTGCGTCAACCATAAGTGCAATTTCACAGGTGCCATAAAGATTCCATGACTTTTAAAGATTACGTTGTTTTTCTTGTATCTCTAATAAATAATGAGATTGTACCAA
>VAOX01043013.1_pt1 | contig 57394 bp, 49 predicted proteins | sample 3393891 | NCBI WGS metagenome assembly VAOX01 (sample SAMN08290429, study PRJNA428436) | hydrothermal vent metagenome | isolation source: Deep-sea hydrothermal vent chimney | place: Indian Ocean: Southwest Indian Ridge | depth 2822 m m
GAAACGTCTTGAGATTGCCGGTGGCGATGTGCACTCAGGGCAGCCATTTGTCGGCCTTTTCCGGCGGCGTCGCGCGCGCGGTATGGTGCTGGGTTTTGCCAGCCCCGGGCAGCTAAGCCAGGGCAGCGCCGCTTCTTTTCAACTACTCAAACACTCAATTTAATTATAACTCCCAAGCAAAACATGTGCTATATATTGCACATGTTAGCATTGCACTCTATACTTGTGCAATATATAGCACATATGAGTGGTTATAATAATGCGTATTATATCATTTACCGAAGCCAGGAACTCTCTTAAATCTGTTTTAGATCAAGTGGTTAACGATTCTGATTGTGCAGTAATTACTCGTCGTGATAGCCAGGATGCTGTAGTAATGTCCTTGGATTCCTATAATAGCCTTATGGAGACAGTATATTTACTTAAGAGTCCTGCGAATGCTGAACATTTAAGAAAATCTATCGAACAATTCAGTCAAGGAAAATTCAAGGAAAGAGATCTACTTGATTGATAGGAATTTAGCATGGACAGAGGCAGGATGGTCTGATTACGTATATTGGCAAAGCCAAGATGAAAAAACACTAAAACGAATTAATAAGCTAATCGATAATACCATTCGTACATCGTTTGATGGTATTGGTAAACCAGAACGGTTAAAGGAAAATTTATCTGGTTTTTGGTCTCGAAGAGTTGATGATACCCATAGATTGGTTTACGCAGTTACGGATCTTCATATCACTATTATTGCTTGTCGGTATCACTACAATTAAGTTGGGCTAACAATCTCATCCAGAGGGGCGAGATTGTTCAAAATTCTGTGTCACGTGAGTTTTACAGATCCAGATGTTGCTCTACCCGGTCCTCGAAGTGTATTGCCAATTGCGAGGCAGGGTTCTGAACACTACCACTAGATGAGCAAGACACCGTGCGTTGTCACGCAGATTGCAAGGCAGCGGTTGCGGGCGTAAATGGCAGCGCCAAATCTTCCGCGACGCAAGCATTGGTTAATTGGCCGTCACAAGTATTTAGCCCAGCACGTAGCTCGGCGTCGTTGCGTAACGCTGCCATCGTCCCTGCCGTGGCGAGCCGCATAATGTAGGGTAAAGTGGCGTTAGTTAGTGCTTGTGTCGATGTTCTGGCGCAAGCGGCCGGCATGTTGGTGACACAGTAATGCACGACCTCCTCTTCAACGTAGAACGGATAAGAATGTGTGGTGGGACGCGAGGTCTCGGCGCAACCACCTTGATCGATGGCTACATCTACTAGCGCCGCGCCTGGTTTCATTTGTTTGACGATTTTTCTGGTCAATAGCTTTGGTGCGCGTTTGCCGGGAATTAATACCGATCCAACCACCAGATCCGCCGTCGCTGTTAATTCACCGATAGTATGCGCAGTGGAATAACAAGTTTTTAGCGGGGGCGCGAACAGGTCGTCGAGCGCGCGCAGGCGCTCCAAATTGATATCCAGCATGATGACATCCGCACCCAATCCCATAGCCATACGCGCCGATTGGCAACCCACAGTGCCGGCACCAAGGATAACAACTTTACCCGGCAATACCCCGGGAACGCCGCCGAGCAGAGTGCCATTGCCACCGTTAGCCATTTGTAAAGCGGTGGCACCGGCTTGGATCGCGATACGTCCGGCGACTTCAGACATTGGCGTTAACAACGGTAGCCCACCTTCGGCGCTAGTAACGGTTTCGTACGCGATGCCTGTCACCTTTTGCTCAAGCAAATGGCGAGTGAGTACTGTGTCGGCGGCGAGGTGAAGATAGCAAAATAGGCAGTGTCCAGCGCGTAGTAGGGGAAATTCACTCGGCTGAGGTTCTTTTACCTTAACGAGTAATTCGGCATCGTAGACTGCGGCAGCATTAGTCGCGATATGCGCACCCACGGCACGGTAAGCTGCATCGTCGAAACCAATCGCCATTCCTGCGCCGGTTTCTACGCGCACCGTGTGGCCAGCGGTCGTTAACGTTTTTACCCCAGCCGGGGTCGCGCCGACACGAAATTCATGATCTTTGATTTCTTTAGGAATGCCAATTAGCATCGCAGTGCTCCCTTATTTTACGTCACAGCGGCTTCTGTCCTTAGAGACGCTAGAATTTCCTCTACTAGTGCTGGACCATGGTAAATAAGCCCGCTATAGATTTGTATAAGGCTGGCACCAGCGCGGATTTTCTCCTGGGCATCGAGTTCGTTCATAACACCGCCGACACCGATAATGGGAATTTTTCCTGCTAACGCTAAGCTTAATTGCTTGATGATCGTGGTGGCCCGGATGCGCAGTGGTGCACCACTCAGGCCACCGTTTTCTGTGCCATGAGGTAAATGGTCTACTCCCTGGCGAGAAAGTGTTGTATTCGTGGCAATCACACCATCCATTTCGTGCTTTAGCAAGATGTCAGCAATGGCAATAATTTCTCGTGTGTCCAAGTCGGGGGCAAGTTTAACCGCTAGTGGTACGTATTTACCATGGTGGACGGCCAGCGTATGTTGCTCTGTTTTTAAGGCCGCAAGCAGGTAGTCTAACGTTTCAGCTTCTTGTAACTTGCGTAAGCCGTGTGTGTTGGGAGAAGAAATATTGAGTGCGACGTAACTGGCATTAGCGTAAACCTTGCGCAGACAGATAATATAATCATCAATCGCTTGTTCCAGTGGAGTATCAAAATTTTTGCCGATATTGATACCCAGAATACCATGGTATTTGGCGTGACGAACATGACCTATCAGCGCATTCACACCGTTGTTGTTGAATCCCATGCGATTGATGAGCGCGTGGGCGTCACGCACTCGGAATAGCCGAGGCCGCGGGTTACCCGACTGGGGGCGAGGGGTGACGGTGCCAATTTCAATAAAACCAAAGCCAAGTGCGGCCAGCGCGTCGATATATTCGCCGTTCTTGTCAAGCCCGGCGGCCAAACCTAAGCGATTGGGAAACGATAGCCCCATGATAGTGCAGGGCGCGTCACCCGCATGGTGCGGCGCGAGCAGTGCGGATAGTTTAAGCCGGTACAGCCACTGTAGCGTGGTCAAGGTGACGCGATGGGCGGCCTCCGGGGGCAAACTAAACAGTAGTGGGCGGATCAATGGATAGTGCATGGAGAAATTATAATACGGCACCGCGAGCACTTCTGCACAATCTGAACAAAATAGCACGGAAGTGTAAAAATTTAGAGTCTTTGCAGTTAGACGATATTCTGCGGATTTTCTATAATGTGCTGATAAATAAGACTTTGCAAAACCATCCGATCGTTGGGTAATAGATCCTGAAATTCAAGGCCATGGTGAATTTGTGTGGGGCTAGTATTCCCAGGGGGGGTATCACTGAAAACTGCGCGAATTATCGCTTTCGTAGTAACATAGGCATCCACCTGGTGTAGATGGACACGAAAATCTACCTGGAGGTGATCTCCAGGTTTTCCTAGAGGGTGGCGGGCATTGAGCAGCGCGCCGGAAGCGCTTAGGTTGGAAATAATGCCTGAGAGTGGTTTGTCCGCTTCTTCTCGATCCTGATTGACAATTAGTGCTATGATTTTTATCCGTACTCGTGGTGATTTGCGCACCACCATCCCTTGTACGGTAGCTGGGAACGATAGATGAAGATAGCTAAAAGGAAGCTTGCAGATTTTTTCGATAGTGCTGGAGAAACCGAAGGCATTCTGTCCCGAGAAAGCACGAATAATAACCTTCTCACCCTCGCGTAGCGGCAACCGTAGACCGTCATGATAAGGCGTGGTTACTAAAACACCGCTATTTTCTAGGTAGCCGATGAGTTTTATGATAAAGCGTTCCTGGCTCACTTGCGCGGGAGGTTGAAGCTGTAACCGGTCGCCCACTTTAAGGCGCATATCACAAAACTGGAAAGTGTTGTCTTGGGCGGCTAATTCTTTTTCCAGCGCTGCGAGTTGGGTGGCTTCTTGGTCGTCGGTATTTTCCGTATTTGGCCCTTCCTTCCAAGCGAGTTCGCGGAATGGTTCGCAATCTAGCAGCGTTTGTAGCTGATCCTCCGTGACGAGGATTTCCCCTACGCCCATAAGCTGGCGACTATCCTGATCGAAGACCGGCCACGGCAAGGGCGTGCCCAGAGAAACATCGTCCTTACTCAGTGGGATTAGGCGCATGAAGCATTCCTCTTAAACATTTTTCGATAGACCAGGACATACCTGATACTAAAATGCTAGCGACGCTTTGGCTGTGCTAATTCACGTGGTGAGCGAATGAACGCGCCCGTCCATAGCCACCAGATGGGAATGTCCATGCTGGTGGCGTAAGGAGCAAAGACGCCCTGTCTACTTTCTCTGGGGAAATTTTCGTTGCCGATTATTCCTCAGAAAGGAAGCACCAAGTCGGGCATGGCGGCCAACAGCACTCGGCGAAAATCTTGCTGGATGCGCTGTAGCGCCACCGTATCATCAGCCTCGAAGCGCAGCACAATTACTGGAGTGGTGTTAGACGGGCGCATCAGCCCAAAGCCGTCAGCATACTCTATGCGCAGACCGTCAAGCGTAATTACTTCCTGCGCATCGGGAAAACGGGCGCTTTTTTGCAATTTTTCGATAAGCGCATGGTGCGCGCCTTCTGGCATCTTGATCTGTAATTCCGGGGTATTTATTGTATTTGGTAACGCATTGAGCGTGGCGGTAATGTCAGCTTGTTTACTCAAAAATTCTAGTAACCTGACCCCTGCGTAAAGACCGTCGTCGAAACCGTACCAACGTTCCTTAAAGAAAATATGCCCGCTCATCTCACCCGCCAGCAGCGCGCCAGTTTCTTTCATTTTTGCCTTGATAAACGAGTGGCCGGTTTTCCACAGCAGCGGTTTGCCACCATGATTAGTAATCCATGGGGCAAGTGTGCGCGTGGATTTAACATCGAAAATTACAGTTGCACCTGGGTTGCGGGAAAGGACATCTTGCGCGAACAGCATTAATTGGCGGTCGGGGAAAATAATTTGGCCATCTTTGGTCACTACGCCTAGGCGGTCGCCGTCACCATCAAATGCTAAACCGATTTCGGCATCTGATGACTTTAATGTGGCGATCACATCTTGGAGGTTTTTCGGTTGGGATGGATCAGGATGATGATTCGGAAAGTGGCCATCTACCTCACAAAACAACTCGGTGACTTGGCATCCCAGCTCCCGGTATAAGCGAGGTGCGAAGGCACCAGGTACGCCGTTACCGCAGTCGATGACAATATTCATCGGCCGGGCTAGCTTAATGTCGCTTGTGATTCGATGAATATAGGTATCGGCAATGTCGTGTTGACGATAACTGCCGTTACCATTCGACAACTCACCTTTTTCCAGTCGTTCTCTCAAGTCCTGAATGGTTTCTCCCGCAAGCGTTTCACCTCCCAGTACCATTTTCAGTCCATTGTAATCTGGAGGGTTATGGCTGCCGGTTACCATGACGCCTGAGTGTGTTTGTAACTGGTGGGTAGCGAAATACAACATAGGTGTCGCAACTTCTCCTACATCGATCACATCAACACCACTTTTTTGAATACCACGTGCCAATGCTTCCGCAAGCACCGGGCCGGAAAGCCGACCATCACGCCCGATCACAATAGTGGATTGTTGACGGGCGATAGCCTCGGAGCCGATTGCGTGTCCAATCATTTCTACAATTTCTGGCGTTAGCGTTTTGCCGACAATGCCGCGAATGTCGTAAGCCTTGAAAATTTCCTTGGGGAAAGCAACCATGCGTATCTCCTCAGCATGAGAGAACATATTTGGGGGGTGACGCAATTATGCAGCGTTTCAGCTGGATTTTCTACAACGCCATTTCTCAGAATTTAATTAACCTTAACGTTATATTCAGATATAAGTAAAAATATATACGCAGATAGCAGCGGCGTGGCTGGTGAAATAATTAGAGAACTTCGGCGCTATGGTGCCGTTGCCTACGCTGAATCAAGGTCAGGTTGCCGAAACAAGTTATAATGGACGATGTTGAAGTTAATGAGATTGCGTAATGGAACTTGCGTTACTGGAAAAATACAGCAGGGCCGGTCCTCGCTACACCTCTTATCCAACCGCACCTTATTTCACCGAGAAATTTGGCGAACAGCAATGGTTGGATGAGTTGCGGCAAGGACGAGAAACAGCGCGGGATCTGTCGCTGTACGTCCACATTCCTTTCTGTGACACTCTGTGCTACTACTGTGGCTGTAATATGGTGGCGACGCGTAACTACGATAAGGCGCGGGACTATTTGGTTTTTCTATTTCAGGAAATTGACCGAGTCGCGGCGCTGACGAGCGCCAATCGGGTAGTGCGGCAATTGCACTGGGGTGGGGGAACGCCTACTTATTTACATCCCGAAGATATTCGGCGGCTATTTACGCATTTGACCAGCCATTTTTCCATGGCTGAAAATGCCGAGATCAGTTGTGAAGTAGATCCGCGCGAGTTGACGCAAGCGCATGTCCGAGCATTGCGTGACTGTGGATTTAACCGTATTAGTCTAGGCGTACAAGATTTAAATGACCGAGTGCAGCGGGCGGTAAACCGCGTTCAGCCAGAAAGCCTGATTATCGAAGTATTTGGTTGGTTGCGCGATGCTGGTTTTGACAGTATTAACGTGGATTTAATGGTGGGATTACCTCATCAAACAGCGGTTAGCTACCAGGAGACATTGGGTAAGATTATAGCGCTTGATCCAGATCGACTGGCAATCTTTAATTATGCCCATGTGCCATGGATGAAGCCGCATCAAACGCTGATCGTTGAGGCGGATCTGCCGAGTTTGTCTACCCGTCTTGCGTTACAGCAGCAAATCATGGCGGCGCTGATGGCTGCTGGTTATATTTATATCGGGATGGACCATTACGCTAAGTGTGACGACGAAATTGTCAAGGCACAGCAGGAGAAAACCCTTTATCGCAACTTTCAGGGTTATACCACACATAAGCATTGCGATATTTACGCTTTCGGCGCTTCCGCCATTAGCCAGACTGACGACGTTTATGTCCAGAATGTTAAAAAACTTGCCGATTACCAGCGACTGATAGGTGAGGGACGGCTTCCCATTGAGCGCGGGGTGCGTGTCAGCCGGGAAGATAAACTGCGGCGTGATGTGATCACTCGTCTCATGTGCGACTTAGAAGTGGATAAAACCAGCTTTGGTGCGAACTGGGAAATAGATTTCGATACTTATTTTAGCGACGCTTTGGCAGAGTTGAGCACCATGGCGCATGATGGACTGGTGGAATTGACGGCTGATAAAATTAGCGTCACCGCTGCTGGCCGTATTTTTTTGCGGAACATCGCTATGCCCTTTGACGCATATTTAAAACAGTCGGCTGACGGCCAACCGCGTTTTTCTAAAACAGTGTAATTTGCGTACTTACTTGCAACCAATCTGGTGGTTTGCCTTTGCCATGACGGCCTGTCAAGGGTGGTACGACTGGTGGTCGCATGCATGAATTGTGGGGGCGCGTCAACGAAGTCACTATCAACATCATTCTCAGGCTTACTTACTCAGTGGCTGATGCGATGAAGCGCTGAGAAAATTCGCCATTAGTGCGAATTTACATCGTGCACTGGCAGTTGCTGATTTGAAATGTGGCGTAAGCGTGTGCGATCGCATTTTTCTCGATGGTGTGCTCAGCGCGCTCCAGTAGGCGCTGTAGGTATTGTCCTAGTACCGCGCGGTGGCGAATGTCGAGTCCTTGGCTCCTCCAGGCTAATTCTGCGGCTGGAATCGCCGCTTTTCCCAATGCGGCAAAGTGTGCCGCCAACTGTTCTATGACTATAGTTTTTCCCAATTTACTCACGAGTTCCGCCATTTTTTGTCGACTGTTTCCATCAATCGGCAAATGATTGCTTAGTGCGGTAGGTAGAAAACTTTCTAGTGACTCGCCGATAATGTGGCCGTATAAAACATCCTCATCGATCATTTGCCTGATGTCTGGGTAGATGTCTGTGCCGGTTCTTAGTCCCAATTGCGTGATGGCAGCGGCTTCATTGCGATGTCCACTTAAAGGGAAACCTGAAATATAGTGATCCAGCATATCGTGTACCGGCACCGACGTTCGGATGCGTTTGCCGGTGTAGGCGGTGACAGCGATTACCCCAGGGTCACCAATACCGCTGCCTAACTTCCATCCAGTGGCACCGAAGCCGTCTTGCCACGTATTTTGATAGGTTGCGTTGACGCCTATCGTGTGTCTTGTCGTGGTTGTGCGGTTAAATCAGCGGTGCGCATACTAGGCCGTACCCTGTGCTGTCGCTGTGTCAGCATTTTCGTAAGATGGCTCGAGCACGAGATTCAGCAAGAACGGTCGTGTCAGTTTTTTCAGTATAGGGCAACTAGTACAACTGCGAGGATGAGGGAGAAGTGTGCAGCCGAAACAGGAACGAACAGCTTTTTCTGCGCGAGTGATTTCCCGCTCCAAAAACTGGAGTCGTTTCTTTTGGGCGCTGATATTCGTGCGCAACGTTTTTAAATGGTGGCAAACTTCACGTCCAGCCTCGTCTCCAGTGGCGCTTTCCGCACGAACGTGTGCGATTTGCCTGATTTCCTGAAGTGAGGCACCTGCCGCCGCCAGCAATTGGATTGCTTTGCCGCGTTCAATGTCGCTTGCGGAGTAAAGGCGGGTGCCTCGAGGCGTACGCAACGGTTCGATAAGCTCCTCTTCCTCGTAAAAACGTAAGGTACGCTCGGATGTACCTAAACGCTGAGCCGCTTCGCCGATTTTAAATTGATCGTGTGTACGATGTTCCATCTGATGCTTTCTACCTACAGTTACAGGCCGACCAATTGTGCGGTTAGTCCGTGTTGTTGAACAACGCGAAGTAGCTCCATAGCCTCGTGGGTACGGTGATCGTAGCGCGCTAACATCAGGTGTGGTTTCTGAAAACACGCAGTACTCACACCTGGTAGTGCTTCTAAGGTTGAGGTCATGGATTGCCTCTCTTCATCGTTTAGCATTGGGGTGATGTGGATGAGTACATCAACAGTATTCATAGCGATCTCCTTTTAAAGGTATAATTACATCTTACGTTAAGATTAGATAATTACAATGAAGAATTGCATTTTGTGATGGACGTTAGCTGCGGTGATTGGTGCTTGATAGTGTCAAGCTGACAGCAGTACGCACTATGTGTTCGCCAACATCTTATTATTTCAAGAAATAAACGACAAATTTTTCACGATATTGCAGGTAATTAATTCTCAAACACCGTGTATTGGTCTTTTTTAATGGATTGGAAAGAATTTAAAGCAAATTTCCCCGACTAAGTGGCTTTTTGTACAGCGTCCGAGACCGCGCGCATTCATTGTAATGAAGGCTCCTTTCGTAATGAAATAGGGAGTCTCATTATGGTTCACCAGTCATTATGCTTTTATGAAGAAGGTTTCTGCGTTAGGTTGCTCGAGAATGAAGCTGATTTTATTCAAGCGTATCAGCTTCGACATCGAGTTTTTTGCGAAGCATTGAAATGGGTAGCGCCTAGCCCGGATGCGATGGAAATCGATCGTTACGATCTCTGGGCGTTGGCGATGGGCGTGTTTTCCCCTGATGGTCAATTAGTAGGCTTAGCGAGGATTTTGCGGGGAGATCGGATGTTCATGCTAGAACGGGAATTTTCCGTGCTACTTCCATCTGACTATAAACTGCGGAAGGGGGTAGATACTGTTGAGATTACCCGTCTAACCACACTAGTCTCGCTTGATAATAAACGTTATTCAAGCCACCAAATCGCCGCCTTTCTTTACAAAGGGGTGTACCAATGGGCGACGGCGAATGATATTCGTTATCTTTACTCTGTGGTGGAACAGCGCTATCTGAAGATGCTGAACCGTCTTGGCTACCCATGGATGCCTATCGCGCCGGTGAAACTTCTTGATGGCGGAGTACGGTCGGTCGCATTGATGTTGGATGCTGATGAATTTCACAAGGAAAGCAGGCGGTATCGGCCTCATCTCTTAGACTGGTTGGCTACAGTTCGATTAAGCCCTCCTTTGCCGCAATCGCAACCAAATGCGCGCGCGTCGATGCACCCAATTTTCCCATAGCGTTCTGCATATGGAACTTCACTGTGCGCTCGCTGATGTTGAGAATGACGGAAATTTCCCAATTAGTTTTACCCATCATAACCCATTGCAATATTTCTCTTTCTCGTCCAGACAAGCGAGGATTTAAGGTTGGTGGAGCTAACGAAAGCGTTGCTAATGAATTATGCAGGTAAGGCGTTAAATATTCGAGCACCGCCACATGGCGTGGGTGACTAACTATTTGATGGCCTTGAAAAGAGAGTAAGCTGGCGACTGAGGTGCGGCGACAGACGTGGCCTAAAGTTAACCCTTCATCCAGGTTGAATTCTCTGGCTTGGTCAACAAATGCTTTCTCTGCAGGCGTCGTGTTTTTCTTGAAAGTTTGCGACCAAATTTGTGGCTTGAACTGCCCGATATGATTGCGGATGATCGGGTCAATAGCGGCATACTGATTATCAAGGTAAAGTTTCAACCATTCGTCAGGATAACCAATATTGATGATATGCGCGGCCTTCTCTGGATTGCTGCCCGGAGCCAGCTTGGACATTATGCTGACGACGCCTTCCATCGGCAATACTCGTTCCAAACTCAATATCAACTCGCGAAATTCTTGTTCTGTCCGAATGGAAAGAGAATGATTGACAGTTTCCAGCAAAAGCACCAAATCACGCTTCCCGAGATTCGTCAGTCGAGTGAGTCTGGCGGTGTCCATGCCGTAGCGCGGCTGGATATCCGCCATATCAGTTACTGACGCCAATGATCGTGAGTCCATGCCGATAACCCTTGTGTCAACAATTTGTTGATCCCTAGTTCCGGTAGATGAGCGCCATGGGTCGTGGTCGGCGAGAACGCCACCAGTGCATTATGCAGAAGAGGCGTCAGGCATTCGAGCACTGCTATGTGGCGGGAATGGCTGACGATTCGACGGCCTTGAAAAGAGAAAAGGCTCATCGTTGAGGTACGGCGGCAGGAGTGACCCACAGTTAACCCTTCGTCGAAATTAAATGCCTTGGCTTGAGCAAAGAATTTCTTTTCCTCAGGTGAGGTTATTGTCTTAAATGTCTGCGACCAGATCTGTGGTTTGAATCGACCAATATGGTTGCGGATAACCGGGTCAATGGCGAGATAACGATTTTTTATGTAGATGGCTAGCCATTCCTCAGAATAATTAATATTCACGATGTTTATTTCTTTCCCCAGTATCTCGCCAGGTTCCAGTCTAGACAACCCAGTGACAACACCTTCCAGCGGCAGAATGTGTCCCAAGCTAAACATTAGCTCGCGAAACTCTTGTTCTGCGCCGACGGAGAGTGATCGATTGGCAGTTTCCAAAAGGAAGATCAAATCACGTTTGCCGAGGTGGGCTAGTTGCTGGGTAGGCATAACGGCTACTATACTCGGTAGCGATAGTATTTCGATACGTGTTTTGGAGCTAATCGGTGGGTATAATTCATAATGGTCTCTAGCGGGTTGCGCTATTTGTTACGTAATTTTTCTGAAGTGTGGCTGCGTCGATGTCTCTGCACTTCTTTACAAGTCGGTAGGCGCAGTTTTCTCGATCATTGATTGAAATCTAGCAAACTATCACTCATTCGCCAAATACGTGACAGAGTGATTTTGCCAAATATGCCACACATTGTCCGTGTAATTTAAAAGGAATTCTGTTTAATATGCGGATAAAACGCCGCGTTCGTGATGAATCTATTTATCAATCAGCGCTGAAAAAAGGGATGCCGTCGTTATTGGCACATGTTCTTGCTTGTCGTTTGTCCGGTGACACGGGCAGTCTCGAAGAAATTATTCACCCGCGTTTGAAATATATTCCGCATCCTGAGCGCCTGAAAGACGCAGAGCGCGCAGCGCAGCGCATCGTTGCCGCTATTGTTGGCGGAGAGCACATTGGGTTGGCGACAGATTACGATACCGATGGCGTAACTGCCCATGCTGTGATTTATCTAGCGCTGACGGAATATTTTGGCGTGTCTGAGGCGCGAGTTGACAGTTTTATTGGCCACCGTATGACAGATGGTTACGGCGTGAGCGACCATGTGGCGACGCGAATTTTGGCACAGTTGCCGCGGCCGTCATTAGTGATTACCGCAGATTGTGGCTCTTCCGATGAGTTGCGGCTCGTGCGTTTAAAACAGGCAGATATCGATGTGATCGTGACCGACCATCATGTTTTGCCACCGGAGGGCCCGCCGCTTTCTGCTTATGCCATGGTCAATCCAGCCAGAGCTGATTGCGGTTATCCTGATGACACTATTGCCGGCTGTATGGTGGCCTGGCTACTGATGTCTCTCGTGCGTGCGCAATTGATTGCCACGGGATATTTGCCGTCGGCAGCACCGAAGCTGGTCGAGGTGTTAGATTATGTCGCGCTGGGTACGGTGGCGGATTGTGTTGGCATTAACACCGCCGTGAATCGGGCGGTGGTTGGCGCAGGGTTGCAATTGATGAATCGTTCTAGCCGCCCTTGCTGGCGGGTAATTCGGACGCTGACGGATACGGAAGAGATACCACTTTCAGCCGATTTTCTCGGTTTTCAACTGGCACCACGAATTAACGCGCGTAGTCGCTTGTCTGACCCTTATGCTGCGCTCCGGTTTTTGCTGGCAAAAACCGATCAGGAAGCACTCGATTATCTGCGCATGTTAGAGCAAGACAACCAGGTGCGTCGGCAAATTGAACGTACTATGGTAAAAATTGCCAAGGGAAAGGCGGCGCAGCAGGTGGCGCTGGGGCGTGTTTCGTTAGTTGTTTATTTGGCAGACGGCCACGCTGGTGTCCAAGGTATTGTCGCTTCTCGTCTAGTGGAGACTTTTGGTCGGCCAGCGATGGTCTTGTGTCCGGCGCTGGAGCCGGCGCAGTTAACAGGGTCTGTGCGTGGCATTAGCGGGCTGCCTGTGCGCGCGGCGCTTCAGTGGGCGGCTGATGCGAATCCGGGTCTGTTGATTAAATTCGGCGGTCATCGTGGTGCGGCCGGATTAACTCTTCTTACGGAAGCATTTCCCCTTTTGCAAACAAGTTTTGAGGCGGCAGTGCGCCGTTGGTTGGATGATGAGGCCGTCGGGCCGGTTATCCTTACCGATGGTGATTTGTCCCCAGAGGTAATTTCTCAAGAAACATTTTGGCTGCTGGAACAATTGCAGCCTTTTGGACGGGAATTCGATCCACCCTTGTTCGAAGGCGATTTTCTGGTGGAATCTTGCCGTGTGGTCGGCGCTGATGGTGTGCACTTAGCAATGGAACTAAGTTGCGCAGGTAATAAGTACAAGGCGATCTGGTTTCGAGCGCTGGACTCTGCCGATTCGTCCTTGCCAATGGTGGTAGGAGATTTTATTCGTTGCGCTTACCGGTTGAGTATGAATACATTTCGGGAAACGACGCAACTTCAGTTACTAATTCGCTTCGCCGTGAGAAAGGTTGCATGGAATGCGCCGCCGCCGCTGACAGACGCCGCCATTAATTGTTGATGGGTGTGGCACGGCACCATATCTTCCATCTATTGCGTCGGTTCAGTGTAATGTGATGGACAACATGGGCGTCTGGTAAGTGTAGGGTAAGTCGATGCAAAGTGCCGCGTTGTAATGCGCGCATTAGCGGTGCGAGCCAATGTTGTTCCAGATGTGCAACCTCGGCATGGCAGCTAGGTATATTTTGTGGGTGACAGTGGTCGACCAAGCTCGTTAACACCGCCAATGCAGTATCAGTCGATTTTATGGTGGCTAGCCAGAGGTTAGCGTTTCCAGGAACGGTGCTCCATGGGCTGGTGCTGGCTAGCGCCAACCCATGAGCAAGTGGATCATCTGCGATAATCGAGTGAAACGGTTGATTGAGACTCTTTGGCAGCACGCCGCCACCCCATGGCCATAGGGCATTCAACGCGAGTTTGCCACTGGCCTCGCGTGTTGCGTTGATCGAATGGGTGTGGAGCAGCATTTGGATTTCGTTGCCAATCCGTCGCCACGTCGCGCCATCTCGCCCTACCGGACGCGCAGCGGCCCATTCCATATTGGCGGCTTCTATGGCTGGAATGGTACGTAAGTCAGGCGCGTGCTCAAGTCGCACATACCAACGTTCTGGCGTGGGTGCGTAAAACATCAGATGATCATCGGCGAAATGATTATTTAATGATTTAATGACTGCTGTTGCCTCTTCCGGCTGAATGTCTAGCGTGGTCGCATTGCCAACGCTTACCCGGTGTTGCTGAAATTGGAAATGCGAGGGATCGGCGCGCAGCCAGTAAGCCGTGCCGGCGGTTTCACCATCGGCAAGTAGTGTTAGTGGTGCTACAGGCCAGTCCTGCTGACGCCGAACGCCGAATTGCGTCAGCAGCCAACTCTCAGCGTTCATGCCGGCGGTCGAATGACGTGCACCACGCGCGATTATTTTATTTAGCGTAGGTGTTTCTGTGCGGCTAGCGTTTCGGCCATGACCCGCATAGGGTACTAGGCCAGGGATCAATAACTGACAATGCATGGGAATCTGCTACCCTTGTATTGTGCGGGTGGCTGGCTGAAGTTACATGGGGACACGGCGTTGAATTCTACCATAGATAGTCGGACGCATCAGCGCGTCCGTGCGTGAGGTGAAACAGTGGATTTGCTATTATGGCGACATGCTGAGGCAGAGATTGGGTGTCCCGATGATGCTCGTCAGTTAACGGCAAAAGGGCGCAAACAGGCAGAAAAACTGGCATCATGGCTAAAGAGACGGTTGCCCGCAGAGACCAGAGTGTTAGTGAGTCCAGCATTGCGTGCGCAACAGACAGCCGCCGCGTTGGCCTATCACGTGGAGACTGTCGCGGCTCTGAGTACCGGTGCCAGTGCGATGGATATTCTCTCTGCTATTGGCTGGCCAACGGCGGGCGGTACTGTGATAGTGGTTGGTCATCAGCCAACGCTGGGGCAGGTCGCGGCACTGTTGCTGGCTGGGCAAGAGGCTGGTTGGCCCATTAAAAAAGGGGCGCTGTGGTGGTTCCGGCAGCGGCAGGGGAGCGCGCGGCTACACGCAGTGATTGGAGCGGAGTTAGTATAGCGTGCGGCGAGATAAGCTGGTTACTCGAAGCTAAATAGAAACCAACTATTCAGTGTCATGGTCAATTATAAAATTAACGATACTGATGTGCTTTTTTCAGATACGACATTAACTCATCGCGATCCAGGTAGTTGGGATAAACGTTGAGCGTTTTTGTTTACAGACGGGCAACTTATCCAGATCAGCAACGATAATATCTGTATTGTGCTAATTTATGAGACTATTTTTCATAAAAAGTGGCAGAAAAAAATTTTATGATATCTAGCTGGTTCAACTACTAAAAATTAATTGTGGTGAGGCCTTGAGTGAAGTATATGAATATGGGGCATCGTAAATCATCTCACGGGACTAGTAAGCGCAGACAGCACAAAGGCTATGCTTACCATTCATTGAAAACGTACTAGCCATAAGGAGTTCGTCTCTCATGAGTAACCATTCTGGTCTCCTGACTTCAAGCGACAATGTTGACGAGGGTTACACTGAGCTGGGGCACTTGGTGCGTCAGCTACACGAGACACTGCGCGAACTCGGCTATGATGACTCGTTACGAGAAATGGTGGGTGAGTTGCCCGAGACGCAGGATCGCTTGAGCTATATTGCGACGCTTACCGAGCAAGCGGCGACGCGAACACTAAACGCGATTGAAATCGCTATTCCCTTGCAGGATGATCTGGCGCGTGAGGCGATCGATCTCGCCGAGGAACGGCGAGCGTTGGCCGATGCCCCGGCTGATGCCACGGAATGCTGGAACGTAAAAATCGCTGATTTTCTGGAGAGCTTGCCCAGCCGTACTCGAGAGACCAACACACAACTACGCGAAATTATGCTGGCACAGGATTTCCAGGATTTGACCGGGCAAGTAATTAAGAAGGTAACTGCCCTAGCTAATACGATGGAACAACAGTTAGTCCGCATTCTGTTGCTTAATAGCTCGCCTGGGAAGCAAGCAAAAACCGATGGTCTGTTGAATGGTCCGGTGATTAAGAAAGAAGGGCGTGGCGATGTTGTGGACAATCAGAAAGACGTGGACGACTTGCTGGATAGTCTGGGGTTTTGACACGGCACTCGTTTCAGGTGCTTGCCTGAAACCGGTCAGCAGTGGCAAACTGATCCCTTTGCCTTGAGGCGTTCGTTTATCCGTGCAACCCTTCGAGCTTTTCGTCGGCCTGCGTTATACACGCGCCAAGCGGCGTAATCATTTCATCTCATTTATTTCTCTCATTTCTATGTTGGGCATCGCGCTGGGTGTTGCTGCGCTGATTGTCGTGCTGTCGGTCATGAATGGTTTTCAGCATGAATTGCGTGCCCGTATTTTAGGTGTTGCCGCACATATTCAGATCAGTGGTGCTGACAATACCTTGGCTCATTGGCGGCAGGTGGCCGCCGTTGCGTTGCGTAATCGGGAGGTAGAAGCCGCAGCACCTTACATCGTTGGCCAAGGATTGCTATCGCATAATCAGGCTGTGCAGGGGGTAATGATTCGTGGCATTTCTCCGCCCGACGAGGCGCGTGTGGCGGATATTGGCCGCCACATGAAAGCGGGCCGGCTGAGCAATCTGCGTCCCGGCGGTTTTGGAATTATCCTCGGTGCGGAGCTGGCGCGAGCACTGGGAGTTACTATTAATGACAAAGTTGTGCTGATTGCACCTCAAGGAGAGGTAACACCAGCGGGAATCTTGCCACGTTTAAAACGCTTTCGCGTCGTGGGCCTATTTAACGTGGGTATGTACGAATACGACGCCGGGTTGGCGCTAATTAATATTAAGGATGCTGCTGTACTATATCGTCTGGGCAACCGTGTTAGCGGTGTGCGTCTCAAACTGCATAATTTGTACTTGGCCCCGCAAGTTTCACGGCAATTGGTCGGAACACTATCGCCAGATTTGTATGTTACTAATTGGACGCAGCAGCACGCCAATTTCTTTCGTGCCGTGCAGATCGAAAAAAATGTAATGTTTATTATCTTACTGCTAATTGTCGCGGTCGCGGCGTTCAATATTGTGTCTACTCTGGTGATGATGGTGACCGACAAACAGGCGGATATTGCGATACTACGTACGCTTGGCGCGTCTCCCGGCAGCATTATGCGAATTTTTGTTATTCAGGGTGTGTTGATTGGTGTGATAGGGACACTAATCGGCGTCGGTGTCGGTGTTTTGCTGGCGCTCAACATTGAAACAGTGGTGCCTTGGATTGAACACACTTTCGGCGTCCATTTTCTCTCCAAGAGCGTTTATTATATTAGCGAGTTACCCTCGCAGTTGGAATGGCGCGATGTTGCCAATATCGCTGGTATTTCTTTTGTACTTAGCTTGCTGGCGACGCTTTACCCTAGCTATCGTGCTTCTAAAATCAACCCAGCGGCGGCGTTGAGTTATGAGTGATGTGGCATCGTCCCGCGTGCCGGTTATCGCCTGTGTCGATTTGTGTAAAGTCTATCGTCAAGGTAAGCTGGAAGTCCCGGTTCTGCACGGCGTGAATTTCAGCGTTATGCCGGGAGAGCGTGTTGCAATCGTGGGAACTTCCGGTTCTGGCAAGAGCACATTACTCCATTTGCTGGGTGGTCTGGATACGGCGACGCAGGGTGAGGTACGTATTTGCGGTGAAGAGCTGTGCTGCATGAGTGAATCGCGTCAAGGACAAGTGCGCAACCGTACTCTTGGTTTCGTCTACCAGCTTCATCACCTGCTGCCAGAGTTTACCTCGTTGGAGAATATTGCCATGCCGTTGCTTATCCGGCGCATGGGGCGACGCGAGGCTGAGGCCCGTGCGGCACGCGTACTGCGCGATGTCGGGTTGGCGCATCGATTCAACCATACACCAGGGGAGCTATCCGGCGGCGAGCGTCAGCGCGCCGCCATTGCGCGCGCATTGGTGACCGAGCCGGCGTGTGTGTTGGCCGATGAACCAACCGGCAATCTTGACCGTCATACTGCCGAGACAGTATTTGACCTGATGTTGTCGCTGAACCAGTCTTACCAGACCAGTTTTGTCGTTGTTACCCACGATTCAGAGCTGGCGGCCAGAATGCAACGTGTGCTGAGCTTGGTTGATGGTGTATTGATGCCCACTGAGTTGTACGTGTAAGATAAACGCCAACATCACGGCGGCCATCGGTTAATCGCTAAGTACTACAATATTCGGCCCAGCCGTAAGCATCGCCCCATGGTTCCGTCGTGCAACAGTGATAAGGAGTAGTTATGACGCAGCACCGCCGCGTCGCCATGGACGGTAATGAAGCCGTGGCGGCCATCGCCCATCTAACCAACGAAGTCATCGCCATTTATCCGATTACGCCATCTTCTCCCATGGGGGAGGCGGCCGACCAGTGGACCGCTCAAGGCGTTGAGAATCTGTGGGGAACCGTTCCCCGAGTCATGGAGATGCAAAGCGAAGGTGGCGCGGCGGGGGCGCTGCATGGTGCGTTACAAGCTGGGGCATTGGCCACGACGTTCACGTCATCCCAGGGGCTGCTGCTGATGATCCCGAACATGTTTAAGATCGCCGGCGAGCTGACCTCAACCGTGATTCATGTCGCCGCTCGTGCGTTGGCGACGCAAGCACTTTCCATTTTCGGCGACCACAGCGATGTTATGGCGGCGCGCATGACCGGTTTCGCCATGCTGGCCTCTAACTCTGTGCAGGAAGCGATGGACATGGCGCTAATTGCGCAGGCCGTGGTTTTGGAAGGGCGTGTGCCAATCATCCATTTTTTCGATGGTTTCCGCACCTCTCACGAAGTGTCTAAGATTATGCCGGTTGATCGCGAAACTGTGCGCGCCATGATACAAGACGACTTGGTGCGTGCTCACCGCGCTCGCGCGTTGTCGCCTGACCATCCAGTGGTTCGTGGAACATCGCAAAATCCAGATGTTTATTTTCAGGCGCGGGAGACGGTTAACCCGGCCTATCATCAGATGCCGCGGATTGTACAAGCGACGATGGACCGTTTCGCCAAGCTGACTGGACGCTCATACCGGCTTTACGATTATGTAGGGGCGGCAGACGCGGAACGCGTGCTAATTTTGATGGGATCTGGCGCAGAAACTGTCGAAGAGACCGTGGATCACTTGTGCACCGATGGTGAGAAGGTCGGGGTACTTAAAGTACGGTTGTTCCGGCCCTTCGCCGCTGATATTTTTCTCGCCGCGTTGCCGCCGACGGTGAAACACATTGCCGTGCTCGATCGCACAAAGGAACCAGGTGCCGACGGTGAGCCTCTGTATAAAGATGTGATGACTGCGATGGCTCAGGCAGTAATGTGTGGCCAGCTTGTCGCATTACCTCGCGTAATTGGCGGGCGCTTCGGCCTAGCTTCTAAGGAATTCACGCCTGGTATGGTCAAGGCAGTGTTCGACGAATTGTGCCGTGATGCGCCAAAAAATGATTTCACCATCGGTATTATCGACGATGTTAGCCATACTAGTTTGGCGTGGGATAACGCTTTTCGCACCCGTGCCACAATTGGTGTCATGAACGCTGTTTTTTTTGGTCTGGGCAGCGACGGCACGGTCAGTGCCAACAAAAACACGATCAAAATTATCGGCGAAGCAACAGATCTGTATGTGCAGGGCTATTTTGTATACGATTCCAAAAAGGCGGGAGCGGTTACCGTTTCTCACCTACGGTTCGGACCGAAACAGATTCATTCTGCTTATTTGATCGGAGATAACGAGGCGGCATTCGTTGCTTGTCACCAGGCGATTTTTCTAGAGCGCTATGACATGCTGGATTATGCAGCGCCGGAAGCAGTGTTCTTGCTCAACACATCCGCTTCACAAGATACTGCGTGGCAGACATTGCCACGCAGTATGCAGCAGCAGATGATCGATAAACGCATTCGTTTTTATATTGTTGACGCCCATGCTGTTGCTAAGGAAGGCGGTATGGGTGGGCACATCAACACAATAATGCAGACTTGCTTTTTTGCCATTTCCGATATCCTTCCACGAGAAGCGGCCATTCAGGCAATTAAAGCGGCGGCACTGAAGACCTATGGTAAAAAAGGTCAGGCGGTGGTGGAACGCAATTACTGGGTTATTGACGCGGCTTTGGCCAATCTCCACAAAATAGAGCTACCGGCGGCTGTTAATAGCTTATTTGAAAAACCACCGACAGTTGCGCCGCAAGCACCTGTATTTGTGCATCAAATCGCGGCGGAAATTATGGCAGGACGCGGTGATCGTATTCCTGTGAGCCAGTTGCCAGCGGATGGCACCTATCCCACTGGCACTGCAGCATGGGAGAAACGTAATCTGGCGACGGATATCCCAGTATGGGACGCGGAACTCTGCGTTTTCTGTGGTAAATGCCCTTTTGTCTGTCCGCACAGCGCTATTCGCAGCAAAGTTTTTCCCGTTAAACTGGTGAAGGATGCACCACCATCCTTCAAATACATTCATGTGGCGGGGAAAGAATTCGCTCCAGACACGCAGATCAGTTACCAAGTGGCTCCTGAGGATTGCACCGGTTGCGGTTTGTGTGTGGATGTTTGCCCGGCAGTTAGCAAGAGTGATCCTAACCATAAAGCATTGGTCATGAAGCCACTACCACCACTCCGGGCACAAGAGCGGGAAAATTGGAATTTTTTCCTTTCTCTACCGGAGTTCGACCGCTTGGCGTTGCGTACATCGACCATGAAGGGCGCGATGGTGCTTCAGCCGTTGTTCGAGTTCGCTAGTGCGTGTGTCGGTTGCGGTGAAACACCATATATTCGATTGGCGACGCAATTGTTCGGCGACCACATGCTGATTGCCAATGCGACCGGCTGTTCATCGATTTACGGGGGCAATCTGCCGACAACGCCTTATACAGTCAACCCCGACGGGCGTGGGCCAGCGTGGAATAATTCGTTGTTTGAGGATAATGCTGAATTCGGCCTTGGTATGCGGTTAGCTGTCGATCAACAAACGGCTTATGGGCGAGTACTGCTGGCGCGGCTGAAAGTTTTGCTGGACGCATCTCTCGTCGAGGCTTTGCTGGACGCCGATCAGTCAGACGAGGCAGGCATTCAGCGCCAGCGAGAGCGTATCGTCGATCTCCGGCAGCAGCTGGTGACGATCAACACACCAGAGGCACGGGAACTAGAGAGCGTAGCTGACGCACTGGTGAAAAAAAGTGTGTGGATCATCGGTGGTGATGGCTGGGCCTATGATATAGGTTTTGGCGGTCTAGACCATGTTCTAGCGAGCGGCTGCAATGTTACCGTCCTCGTGCTGGATACTGAGGTCTATTCTAATACCGGTGGCCAAGCCTCAAAAGCCACGCCTCATGGCGCTACCGCCAAGTTCGCCGCTGGTGGCAAGCCATCGGTGAAGAAAGATTTGGCTGCCATCGCCATGAGTTATGAAGGTGTCTATGTTGCCAAGGTGGCCTACGGCGCGAAGGATATGCAAACGCTTAAGGTTTTCCAAGAGGCTGAGGCTTATCATGGTGTTTCATTGATTATCGCCTACAGTCCATGTATTGAACATGGCGTAGATCTGTCTTTGAGTTTACGCCAGCAATCGTTGGCTGTGGACAGTGGCCATTGGAACTTGTTGCGCTACGATCCGCGTCGTACCGAGCGAGGCGAACCTCCTCTTCAACTCGACTCTAAAAAACCGCGAGTGCCTTACCGTGATTTTCTCGCGAGTGAAACCCGCTTCCGGCAACTATTCAAAAATCCTGACGACGAGAGTTTACTGTCCGACCTCCAGGATGAAGTGCAGCACCGCTATGAGCAACTGACCGTTACGGACAAGAAAAAACCGTAGGAAACTTATCCCGTTCATTTTATCGGGTCTGGCAGCAGCACCGCCTGTTTTCAACAGGGAGTGGCGTCATGCGGTTGAACATCCTGGCTTTTGTCCTGGGTGTGTGGTGGTTACAGCATCAGGCGGTGTTGCCACGCCTGTCCTGGGCGTTGTTGCTGTTTCCCCTGCTGGGTGCGGCATTTTGGTCGGCGCGCATAGGTTGGCACCAATTTTCCCGCGTGGCATGGGGTTTGTTATTTTGCGTCGCTGGGTTCTTCTGGGCGGCGGGGTTTGCCCAGCAACGCTTAGATGACGTTTTGCCGCACCTGTGGGAGGGGCGAGACATCCAATTGATCGGTGTCGTCTCAGGATTGCCGGCTACTGCGGGAAACCGAAGCCGTTTTACTTTTACGGTAGAACGAGTGGAGACGCCTGGTGCGAAGGTGCCACGGCACTTGCTGTTGTCTTGGTACGCATCACGCCGACGTATTGCCAGGCGACGACATTTACCCCTGTTGATCCCTGGCCAGCGTTGGCGACTGACTGTGCGCTTAAAACGCCCACACGGTGACGTAAATCCATATGGATTTGATTACGAGGCGTGGTTGCTGGAACGCGATTTACGGGCGACCGGTTACGTTCGCACTCGTGCGGTAAATCAGCGACTTGGCGCGCAAACAGCCTGGCCAAGATATTGGATGGCACGCCTGCGCTGGCGTATTGCGCGGCGGTTTGATGCTATCCTCGGCAGGCGAGCAGACGCTGGCATTCTCAAAGCACTGGCGATCGGCGATCGGAGTGCGATCACTCGGCAGCAGTGGGCACTTTTCGCGCGTACGGGTGTTGTCCACCTGATGAGTATCTCTGGTTTGCATATTACCCTAGTGTCATCTCTATTGGGCGGTCTGGTTTTCTGGGGATGGCGGCGTAGCGCTCGGCTAAGTCAGTGGTTGCCGGCGCGTAAAGCTGCCGTTACGGCCGGTTTGCTTGCGGCACTTGGCTATGCTTGGCTTACTGGATTTGGCGTGCCTGCCCAACGAACAGTGATTATGGCGGTAGTCGTAGTAATCGCGATTTGGCGTGGAAAACCGGTGGCAACATCGCGGGCACTTGCTGCCGCGCTATTTTCGGTTGTTATCTTCGATCCATGGGCCGTGTTGGCACCAGGATTTTGGCTTTCTTTCGGTGCAGTGGCCATTATTTTTTTCGTGACTACTGGGCGGATCGGACGCATGTCTGGATTGGCCCAATGGGGGCATGTTCAATGGGCAATCACACTGGGCTTGTCACCGTTGTTGTTGGCGTTGTTTCATCAAGTGTCGCTAGTTTCCCCACTGGCAAATGCCTTTGCCATTCCCTTGATAAGTTGGGTTGTAACACCGCTTACGTTGGCAGGAATGATCCCTTCACTGGGTTTTTTATTAAAAATAGCCGATAGTGCTATGGCTGGTGGCATGGTGGTCTTGCGGTTTTTGGGTGGGCTACCTATCGCGATGTGGCAACCGCATGCACCGCCAGCTTGGGCAATTGTCGTGGCGTTGGCTAGCGTCTTCTGGCTGTTGTTGCCGCGAGGATTTCCTGCGCGCTGGCTAGGGTTGGCAGGGATGCTGCCGTTGTTCTTGGCCGCGCCGCCTCAGCCGGCACTGGGTGAGTTATGGGTGACTGTGCTGGATGTTGGCCAAGGACTCGCCATCGTGGCACGCAGTCATAATCACACGCTGTTGTTTGATGCAGGTCCGCGATACGGTGGTGGCGCGGATAGCGGTAACCGTATTATCGTTCCTTTTTTGCGGGCATTAGGCATTACTCGTCTGGATGGCATTGTGATTTCTCACAACGATCGAGATCATCTGGGTGGTGCCGCCTCAGTATTGAGTGCAGAATCTGTAGGATGGATCGCCTCATCATTACCGGCGTGGAACCCGCTGTTAGCTTATCAGATTCCTCATTGGCGTTGCCAAGCAGGAGAAAGTTGGGTGTGGGATCGCGTGCGTTTTATTTTTTTATCGCCCACGGCGGCAAGTTATCGCAAACGCGCTAGCGATAATGCTCGTAGTTGCGTTCTGAAAATCAGCACGGCTAACGGTAGTATTTTGCTAGCTGCCGATATTCCGCGGCGAGTCGAGATTAAACTAGTTGCGCGTGACCATGCCGCACTGCGCTCAACGGTGCTGGTGGCACCGCATCATGGTAGTAAATATTCCTCTAGTAAAATATTCGTACGCCAGGTCATGCCGGCAGTAGTTGTTTTTTCTAGTGGTTATCGTAACCGTTTTGGTCACCCGGCACCGCAGATTGTGGCGCGCTACCGAGCAGTAGGTAGCCGCACTTACCGTACAGATCAAGATGGCGCAATAGTTTTACGGTTTGGCCAGGCAGGAGTTAGCGTCGCTGCGGAACGCTGGCAACAACGGCGTTATTGGTGGTAGTGCGTTAAGCTTCTTCCGCAGCGTGGTCGAGAGTAAACTCATCTTTCGCTTACTCGAAGAAAATCATGGTTTACGTAGCCCAATCTCATTCTCATCTTATTCATGACGACAATCCCGATTGGCAGGCTTGGCTCACCAGCATTGCCGATGGCAGGCGGAAGGAAGATTTGGCGCTGATACGCCGATCATTGATGTTTGCCGAGGTATTTTATGCTGGGAAATTCGTGGCTGGTGGTGTGGGACTCATGCAGCATACGCTTGGTACTGCCGCGATTGTCGCCAGTATGCATTTGGATCACGAGGCCATTGCCGCTGCCGTGCTCCATGCTATTCCCGATTGTGATAAAACCGGCCTGACGCAGATTGCGGAGGCGTTTGGTCCGGCAGTCGCTCAATTGGTTGATGGTGTTACGCGCATGGCACAGATTCACGAATATCCCACAGCCGATGATGCATTGGCTGGGAATGACGAACAGACGGAAAGTCTGCGTAAGATGCTGCTGGCGATGGTAAAAGACATCAGGGTGGTACTTATCAAACTGGCGAAACGGACACAGACGATGCGTGCGCTGGGTATGGTTGATGAGAAAACGCGCCGCGAGATGGCACAGGAAACACAGGATATTTTTGCACCATTGGCGAACCGGTTGGGTGTATGGCAAATTAAATGGGAGCTAGAGGACCTATCCTTTCGCTATCTGGAACCAGAACTCTATAAAAAAATTGCCCAATTGTTGGATGAACGGCGAGTAGACCGAGAGCGTTATATCCATGAGGTATTGGGCCAATTGCAGGACGAATTGGCGCGTAACGGCGTGCATGCTGATATCAGCGGACGACCTAAGCATATCTACAGTATCTACCGCAAAATGAAGCGCAAAAAAGTAGACTTCAGTGAAGTCTACGACGTACGCGCGGTACGGATTCTGGTCAATGATCTGAGCGATTGCTATGCCGCACTGGGGATTGTACATAGCTTATGGCAGCCGATTCCGGGGGAATTCGACGACTACATTGCGCACCCTAAGGGTAATTTTTACCGTTCCTTGCACACAGCGGTTATTGGACCTGAAGATAAAGCGCTGGAGGTGCAAATACGCACTGGTGATATGCACCAACATGCCGAAATTGGTGTGGCTGCTCATTGGCGTTATAAGGATGGTGGCAAGCAGGATGCGCGGTTTGAGGAAAAGATCGCGTGGTTACGGCAAATTTTGGAATGGAAAGAAGATATTCATGATGCCGGTGATCTTATGGAGCGGTTCAAGACCGAACTATTCCTCGATACAATTTATGTCCTGACGCCACAGGGCAAGGTGGTATCTTTGGTCGCAGAGGCGACGCCGCTGGACTTTGCTTATCGTATCCACACCGATTTAGGCCATCGTTGCCGTGGGGCAAAAGTGGACGGCCGTATTACACCGTTGAACCATAGGCTGCAAAATGGTCAGCGAGTGGAGATTTTGGTCGCTAAGGAAAGCAGGCCAAGCCGTGATTGGTTAAATCCGGCGCTAGGTTACATCAAAAGTCCGCGCGCACGCGCTAAAGTTCGCCATTGGTTTAAATATCAATGCTATCAAGAAGATGTCGGCCGCGGGCGAGAATTATTGGAGCGAGAAGTACGCCGGATTGGCACTGAATTACCACCGCTGGATAAGATGGCGCGTACGCTCGCTTTTGTCAGGCCCGATGATTTTTTGGCGGCTTTGGGACGTGGCAATGTATCATCGCGACAACTAACAACCTTGCTGCGTGAGCCTGATGAGGTTCGTAAATTACCGACAGCATCACGACAAGCGCCGTCCCCTCGTCATTCTGGAGATATTCTGGTGCAAGGGGTGGGTAACCTGGTAACCAGTATGGCTAAATGTTGTAAGCCAGTTCCTCCTGATACTATTGTCGGCTATGTTACCCACGGGCGTGGTGTAGTTATCCATCGTCAGGATTGCTCTAATTTGATACGCTTTTCGCAAGCAAAACGCGATAGGTTATTAACGGCTCAGTGGGGAGCACGGCAAGACGCTACCTATGACGCGGTAATCGAGATTGAGAGCCACGACCGGCAAGGATTGTTGCGCGACGTGTCGGAAGTGTTCGCCCGCGAAAAAGTGGATATGACAGGTGCGCGCACATTAAATCGTGGCTTACAGGCGTGGATGCGGTTAAACGTGACAGTCAGTGACTTGCAGCAGATGGGGCGCTTGTTGCGTTTGCTGACTGACGTTCCCGGCGTGATAGCGGCGCGACGCGGCTTGAAATAAGATGGTAGAAATCACGATCTGGGCGAAGAGAACACCATTTTTTCCAGGTTTCCTTTTCCATTGGATCTGCTATCGGTTTTCCGGTACAATCGCTGGTTTTTAGGCGCGTAGCTCAGCTGGTTAGAGCACCACCTTGACATGGTGGGGGTCGTTGGTTCGAGTCCAATCGCGCCTACCAGAATTTGTCAATAAAAGTGCGGTTACCCGCGCTTTTATTTTTTGTGTCGCCGGAATGGATTATGCCTCTTATCCGCTTGCCAGATGGATCTGAACGAAAATTTGATCATGCAGTAACCGTCGCCGACATTGCGCAAAGTATTGGTGCCGGATTGGCGCGCGCCACGCTGGCCGGGCGAGTAGATGGCCGACTGGTAGATGCCTCGTTTTCTGTTGAAACCGACGCCGATGTGGTAATGCTTACCGATAAGGATTCTGACGGTTTGGCAATCATCCGCCATTCCACCGCGCATTTGCTAGCGCAGGCGGTGAAAGCACTGTTTCCTGAGGCGCAAGCGACAATCGGCCCCGTGATTGAAGATGGTTTTTATTACGACTTTTCTTATAAGCGGCCTTTTACGCCAGAAGACCTGGTGGCAATAGAGAAGAAAATGGCTGAGATAGCTCAGCGCGATTTTCCAATTACGCGCAAGGTGTTACCTCGTTCTGATACTATCAATTTTTTCAAAGAACGTGGTGAACACTATAAGGCGCAAATTATCGAATCCATTCCTGGGAACGAAGCACTTTCTCTCTACACGCAAGGGGAATTCACTGATCTGTGCCGTGGTCCGCATGTGCCATCTACCGGAAAACTTAAAGTATTTAAGTTGATGAAGCTGGCAGGTGCTTATTGGCGTGGTGACGCCAATAACGAGATGTTGCAGCGTATCTACGGGACGGCATGGGCAAAAAAAGAGGCTCTAGCAGCATATCTCCATCGTCTGGAAGAGGCTGAAAAGCGCGACCATCGCAAAGTTGGTAAACAGCTCGATCTGTTTCACTTGCAAGATGAAGCGCCAGGAATGGTGTTTTGGCATCCGAAAGGGTGGGTGCTATATCAGATCATCGAGCAGTACATGCGGCGCATTTTTCGCGAGAATGGTTATCAGGAAGTCCGCACTCCCCAAGTGGTGGATCATTCATTGTGGGTAAAAACCGGTCATTGGGAAAACTTTCGTGAGGACATGTTTACCACTCGCATCGAAGAGCGGGAATATGCCATCAAACCGATGAACTGCCCTTGCCATGTGCTTATTTTTAATCAGGGGCTGAAAAGTTACCGTGATCTTCCGCTGCGACTGGCTGAATTCGGTTCCTGCCATCGTAATGAGCCTTCCGGTTCGCTACATGGGCTCATGCGGGTGCGTAATCTTACCCAGGATGACGGCCATATTTTTTGCACTGAAGGCCAGATTCAGGGGGAAGTCAGCCGTTTTATCGACTTGCTGAAAGCCGTCTATATTGACTTTGGTTTTAATGACGTTATCGTCAAATTGTCTACTCGGCCAGAAAAACGCGTGGGCGCAGACGATGTTTGGGATAAAGCGGAAACCGCATTGGCGACGGTGCTTGATAATAAAAAATTGGATTGGCAGTTACAGCCAGGCGAGGGTGCGTTTTATGGGCCGAAAATCGAATTTACGCTCAAAGATTGTCTTGGTCGTCACTGGCAATGCGGGACGATTCAGGTTGATTTCTCCATGCCCGGCCGCCTAAATGCGAGCTATATTGCTGAAGACAGTAGTCGGCGGGTGCCAGTAATGTTGCATCGCGCCATCCTTGGCTCGTTGGAGCGTTTTATCGGTATACTCATTGAACATCATACTGGTGCGTTTCCCGCGTGGCTGGCGCCGATCCAAGTCATGGTGTTGAATATCACTGATGAGCAGGCCGCCTATGCTGATCAGGTGGTACGTTATCTGGTTAAAAAAGGTGTTCGGGCCGAATCGGACTTGAGAAATGAGAAAATTACCTATAAAATCCGCGGACATAGTTTGCAGCGGCTACCTTATCTGCTGATTATCGGCAACAAGGAGATGGCTTCACAACAAGTGGCTGTGCGTACCCGTAAGGGAGATGATTTGGGTCAGATGTCGTTGGATGCATTTATCAAGCACCTGAAGGATGAAATGGCCGGAATGGGAAGCATAGCTTAAATGATTAATCGATTGGGAGGTTTGCTACTATCGCTCAAGTAAAGGAATCGCGACTCAATGGCGAGATTACTGCATCAACTGTACGATTGGTTGGTGAGGAAGGAGAGCAACTCGGCATTTGTAGTCTGGAAGAGGCGTTGCGTAAGGCGGGTGAAGCGGAGATTGATCTCGTGGAAATAGCGCCTCAGGCAGAACCGCCAGTGTGCAAGCTGATGGATTACGGTAAATTTAAGTACCGTGAGAGCAAAAAGCAGCATGAAGCAAAACTAAAACAGAAACAAGTCCAGGTCAAGGAAGTAAAGTTTCGCCCCAGGACAGACGAGGGCGATTATCAAGTTAAACTGCGAAACTTGATTCGATTCCTTGAGGATGACGATAAGGTGAAAGTTACTTTACGTTTCCGTGGGCGAGAAATTACGCATCAGGATATTGGCTTAAAGTTACTCCGGCGCGTTGAAGCCGACTTGGCCGAGTACGGAGCGGTTGAGCAATTTCCAAGATTGGAAGGTCGGCAAATGGTGATGGTTTTATCACCAAAGAAGAAGAGAGTCTAATACGGGCAAGCCATCTTAAAGTTTCCTCGCGAGAGGAACTCCGTATAGATAACGAGAAATATTAAATGGAGTCTGGTTAAATGCCGAAGATGAAAACCAAAAGTGGTGCCGCTAAGCGATTTAAGGTGCTTGGCAGAGGCGGGATCAAGCGGACGCACTCTCACTTGCGTCATATCCTCACTAAGAAAACAACGAAGCGTAAACGCAATCTGCGTGGGACGGTTATGTTGTCTCCTAGTGATAAGCGCACGGTTAGTGCAATGATGCCCTACGCTTAAGAGGAGATTGATATGCCAAGAGTTAAACGAGGGGTAACTGCTCACGCCCGCCATAAAAAGGTTCTGGAGCAAGCCAAAGGCTTCCGCGGTCGGCGTAAAAATATTTATCGCGTCGCGAAAGAAGCGGTCATGAAAGCAGGGCAATATGCTTATCGTGATCGCCGTCAGCGTAAGCGTCAGTTCCGTGCGTTATGGATTGTTCGGATCAATGCTGGTGCCCGTGAATGCGGGATTAGCTATAGCACGCTAATGAATGGTTTGAAAAAATGCGAGATCGAAATCGATCGCAAAGTGCTGGCTGATCTGGCTGTTTTCGATAAACCGGCCTTCGCCAAGATTGTTGAGCAGGCCAAGGCTAATTCTGCAGCCTAGTAATGCAACTGGGAAAGGAGCAGTGATCGTCTCCTTTTCCCGTCTGGCGTGGTAATTAGCCATCAAACTGGTGTTTGTGCTTGATTTTGCGGCGCTCGTCGCACTTGCTAACGCCTAATCAATAATTCGTTCCGAGAGACCTAGTTAAATTGTTCCGTCCTGATGTTAAATAGTTCGATGCCTAATCCTGACGATATATTGCTTGAAGCGCTTCAGCGATTACAGAAAATCGGCAGTCTCGCTGAGCTTGACCAAGCTAAAGCGCGTTATTTGGGTAAAAATGGGGCTTTGACCGAACTACTTAAAAGTCTGGGAAAGTTGCCGTCAGAAGCCAGACGTGAGGCAGGCAATCGTATCAATCAGGCGAAGAAGAAACTGGAACTTGCGCTCAAGTCCAGTAAAGATGCAATTCACGAGGCACAGTTGCAAGCCCAGTTGGCGCATGAGTCACTCGACGTTACTTTGCCGGGGCGGCGTGGTGGTGCTGCTGGGTTACATCCTGTCAGCCGCGTCCAGGAGAGAATCGAAAGCTTGTTCGGATCGATTGGTTTCGATGTGGTCGATGGGCCAGAAATAGAAACTGATTTTTATAATTTTACCGCGCTGAATTTCCCTCCAGATCATCCTGCACGTACGATGCATGATACCTTTTATTTAGAGGACGGCTATTTGTTGCGCACCCACACTTCGCCGGTGCAGGTGCGCTACATGGAAAATCACCAGCCACCATTAAAGGTTATCGCTCCAGGTAAAGTCTATCGTTGTGATTCTGATCTCACCCACTCTCCCATGTTTCATCAGGTAGAAGGATTGTGGGTGGACGAGCACATCAGCTTTGCCGACCTAAAAGGGGTGTTGACCAATTTTATGCGGCTATTTTTCGAACAAGAGAATCTGAAGAGTCGTTTTCGGCCGTCTTTTTTTCCATTTACCGAGCCTTCAGCCGAAATGGACATTAGTTGTGTCGCTTGTGGTGGGAAAGGGTGCCGGGTGTGTAGTCATACCGGTTGGCTGGAAGTCCTCGGGTGCGGCATGGTGCATCCTAATGTGTTGAGAAGCGCTAATATCGATCCCGAGCTAGTTTTGGGGTTTGCATTTGGAATGGGAGTCGAGCGACTGGCAATGCTACGCTATGATGTCAACGACCTACGCTTATTCTTTGAGAATGACCTGCGCTTTCTTCAGCAATTTCATTAGGCTCTGGCCGGAGAAACTGCTGGCGTGAGTCTAAACGGGTGTGGTGTGCTGTGGCGTCACAATTAAAATAAATATAGCAGAATTAGCTAATGAAATTTTCGGAAGATTGGTTAAGAACCTTTGTAAATCCAGCCCTATCTGGTGAAGCGCTGGCACACGCGTTGACTATGGCTGGATTGGAAGTCGAATCAGTGGAAGCGACCGCGCCGTTTTTTACTCATGTGGTAGTAGGCGAAGTGCTGGCGGTTTCCCCGCATCCCAATGCCGATCGTCTGCGTATTTGTCAGGTGGATGGTGGTCAGGATGAAGCACTGCAAATTGTGTGCGGTGCACCGAATGTTCGCCCTGGCATTAAGGTGCCTTGCGCGCTGGTTGGTGCTGAGTTGCCGGGAATGACGATTAAACCAGCCAAATTACGTGGCGTAATGTCACACGGCATGTTGTGTTCGGCCAAGGAAATCGGTGCGATGGGGGGAAATGGCGGGGGGTTACTCTTGGCCGACGACGCGCCAGTAGGAAGTGATATCCGCGCCTATTTGGCGCTTGACGATCAATTGTTCACCCTGAAACTGACGCCTAACCGGAGCGATTGTCTGAGTGTGGCCGGTGTGGCGCGCGAAGTGGCGGCAATTACGGATTGCGCCATCACTTTACCTGAAATAGTGCCGTTTGATGCGGAGATTAGTGACTCACGCAGCGTGACCGTCGAGGTGCCATTGGCTTGCCCACGTTATTGCGGTCGTGTGATTCGCGGCGCCAATGCCGCGGCAGAAACGCCGCGCTGGATGGTGCAACGATTGGAGCGTAGCGGTCTACGTTGTGTTCACCCGCTGGTAGATATCACTAATTACGTGATGCTTGAGTTGGGACAACCCTTGCACGCCTTTAATTTAGACCGATTGACGGGTAATGTCGTAGTTAGATTTGCCCGGCCGGATGAATCACTAGTTTTGCTGAATGAACGGACGGTGGCTCTCGAAGACGATATGCTGGTGATCGCTGATAGCTGCGGCGCTCAGGCACTGGCTGGAATTATGGGAGGGTTGCATAGTGCAGTTACGGAAGCAACCTGTGATATTTTCCTGGAAAGTGCTTTTTTTGATCCTAGTGTCATTATCGGCCGATGTCGGCGGCTGGGTATATCGTCGGATTCAGCGTACCGTTTCGAGCGCGGTGTTGATTTTTCTCGTGCGCGCGATGCTCTGGAACGTGCCACTCAGTTGATTTCTCAAATCTGTGGTGGTCATGCCGGGCCCGTGGTTGAGGTTACGGGTAAGTTGCCGTCTCGCAATCCGATCATTCTGCGGCGAGAGCGCGCCAGCAAGGTAATTGGCGTAGAGTTTTCAGCGGAACAAGTGTCTGCTCTGTTGGCTCGATTGCAGTTTCAGGTGGAAGAAAAAAACGGGGTATACCATGTAACTCCGCCGAGCCATCGCTTTGATATAACTATAGAAGAGGACCTGATAGAAGAACTGGTACGGCTTTACGGTTACGATAATGTTCCCGCCTTGTTACCTCAAGGCAGAGAATCGTTGTTGCCGCGTACGGAATCTACGCGTCCAGTACGGGAAATTCGTTCCTTCATGGTTATGCAGAACTACCAGGAGGTTATCAATTATAGTTTCGTTAAGGCTGAGTTGGAGGCGGATTTCGCCGATAACCTTCAGCCGATACGGTTGCAGAATCCGATTGCCAATCACTTGGCTGTTATGCGTTCAACGCTGCTGGGTGGGCTGGTGGAAACATTATGTTTCAATCTAAACCGATCCCAAGAGCGAGTACGGTTATTTGAAATAGGGCGCTGTTTCCTTCCTGACCAAGATAAAGCACAGCCATTAATGATTGCTGGCTTGAGCTATGGTTCCGTCAGGCCAGAACAATGGGGCGAAGCGACGCGTGATGTGGATTTTTACGACATTAAGGGAGATGTTGAGGCACTGTTTTGGCCCAATGTACCGAAATTTGTCGCGGCTAGTCATCCTGCTTTCCATCCTGGGCAATGCGCCAGTGTGATATTGGACGATGCCGTGATTGGTTGGCTTGGTGTCCTGCATCCGCGTTGGCACCAGAAATATAATTTAACAACCGGACCGGTCGTATGCTTCGAATTAGCACTTTCTTCCTTATTACAGCGAAAACCACCACACTGTCGCGAACTTTCCAAGTTTCCTCCTGTACGTCGTGATCTGGCGGTAGTTGTCGATGAAAAAGTTAATTTACAGAGCATGTTAGATGTAATGTTTGATGATTTGCCTGATATTGTATCTGATATCACCTTATTTGATGTTTATCGCGGAAAAGGCATTGATTCAGATAAAAAGAGCCTTGCATTTAGGGTCTTGATGCAAGATACTCGGAAAACACTGAATGATGGGGAAATTGATGCCGTGATGGCACGGCTAGTTAAAGTTTTATCCGACCGGATAGGTGCAGAGTTACGTAACTGAGGTGAAAAATTATGACGTTAACAAAAGCCGAACTGGCCGAAATTTTGTTTGAAAAGGTAGGCCTTAACAAACGAGAGGCCAAGGACATGGTGGAATCCTTCTTTGAAGAGGTTCGCACGGCGTTGGAGCGGGGCGAGGGCGTTAAGCTATCCGGCTTCGGTAACTTTGAGTTGCGGGACAAACCACAACGCCCCGGCCGAAATCCGAAGACCGGCGAAGAAATCCCAATTACCGCGCGGCGGGTGGTTACTTTTCATGCCAGTCAAAAATTGAAGGCGCTGGTGGATAGCGCTCATGCCAGAGACCGTGATTAAAACAGAACTTCCCCCGATTCCAGCTAAGCGCTACTTCACGATCGGGGAGGTTAGCGAGCTGTGCGGTGTCAAACCGCACGTACTTCGTTACTGGGAGCAGGAGTTTACTCAGTTAAAGCCGGTTAAGCGGCGGGGTAATCGTCGCTATTATCAACACCACGAAGTTCTATTGATTAGACGCATTCGTGATTTACTTTATGAGCAAGGGTTCACGATTAACGGTGCACGTAATCGCTTGGATAGTTCTATCGGTAGATCCTCTCTTGCCATTACTGATTCACAAACATCTGCGGTAAAAGCTGCCCATGAAATAGATATCGCTAAGCTACGTGACGAAATTAAAGATGTATTAGAATCCCTACGGATCTAGCCGTGTGCCGTGCTTTTGCATATAATTAACCACTTCGGGGCGTAGCGCAGCCTGGTAGCGTACTTGCATGGGGTGCAAGTGGTCGGAGGTTCGAATCCTCTCGCCCCGACCAGCGTTTTCACGGATTCCTGGCACAGATTTTACGAACTGTGCGGCAGTTATGCCACACTCCACAGAATTGATCGTGTCGATCCTTGATCTTGCGTTGGTCTGGTTGTGTTAATTTTCCTATGTACTGTTACGGCAACATCGTTGTTAGTGGCAGCACTCGATAGAGTGGAGGGATCGCTGGTGATAACAATCAACATTCCAAGCATCGGTACATTGTGTATTGCCCATATTGTATGCGACTACAATGGGACACTGGCCGTCGATGGAAAATTGCTGCCAGGCGTATCTGAAGCGATTAATCACATTGTGGATGCGCAGGTACACGTGATTACTGCTGACACGTTCGGCCAGGCACAAGAGCAGCTGGCCCATACGCGTTGTCGTTTGACAATAGCACCTGGCGAAGATCAGGCTCTTTGGAAGCGTGCGCATGTGGAATCGCTGGGGTCACAGCAAACGGCTTGCATTGGAAACGGCAGGAACGATAGGCTGATGTTGGCGGCGTGTGCTTTGGGAATTGTGCTGATCCAAGGAGAGGGAGCTTCTGTGCAAGCGTTTAATAGCGCTGATATTGTTTGCCTTTCTATTATTCATGCGCTTGCGTATTTTTCAAATCCCAAGCGGCTCGTCGCAACGCTCCGTTCATGAATACCATAAACCTTTCGTATTATATTAAAACCATCGATCTTTAGTATGCTCACCTAGCGCGGCAGTTTACTATTCAGGAAAAGTTCAGTCACTTTCTCTGAGAGGCGTGTGGCGATATTGGCGTCTCTCCATATGATTGAGTCTGGGTCAGTGTGTCTTTTTCTGGCGTGTAATAGCGCATTGCCAGATGTCAACATAATCGTCTTGATCTGTTTGTTGATGCCGCTCGATAATTTTAATGCTGCAATTAATGCTTCGCCATTTAACATTTTTAGTTCGGATGACGTAATCAGCAGATCGAATGGCTGTGTCAGTGCCCTCATCAGCGCGAGATACCCGTCGTCCATAGATACGGTACGGAAACTTAGCTTTTCTAGAGTCTTGGAACAGATATCTTGACTAACTTTAGAATTGTCGAGAATGAGTGCGGCATATTCTTGGTGGCCCAATACTCCTTTTTGGAGATGGGCTATTTTACTTTCGATGGCGGGAAAACTCCCGGCGCCACTCTGAACGGCCTCAACAAAGTTTCTTAGTAAGTCGATATGCTGTAGGCAAATATTAACGGCGTTACTATCAAACGTTGGAGGATTGCCAGGTAAACAATTTAGATAATCTTCTAATTGATGACAAATAGTTGTTGCCAAATGAAGTCCGAACGTGCCGCCAGACCCTTTAATACTATGAATTCCGCGATAAAATTCGTTAAAGAGCTCACTCTGGTGAGCGGTATTTTCCAATTGCAACAGCAACCGCTCAAGCTCTCCTAGCTTTTCCGGTAATTCGTCAAGAAAGGCTTGGCGAAGCTTGGCGATGAAATCTTGTAAAGCCAAGCCATTGTTACTCGTGCTTTCCATAAATGCAGTCCTTATCTAGACGGTCAATTGGCGAACCACCATCATGGAGTAGTCCGTCGTTGCGGCATGGTTAGAAGCTAACGCGTTGTTTCTCCTAAATACGCGTGAATGGGCATGAAGATAAGTAATCAATGGTTGGCGGCATATACGCATATATGTGCCGTTAAGTTGGACAATATTTTTTTCTAAATATCTTCCGAAACTATAAATCAAAGATCTGTCTGGTATTTGCACCGACTCTAGGTCTAGCCGCAGCCTGCAGCAGATAATCTTTCTGATTCGATCATAAATCGATTCAAGGTAGTTTTCAAACCATTGATCCATATGAATCACTTTTTCCAGCTTGCCGAGAAGGCTATGAAGGCGTTTTAGTTTTGCGGTATTTTGATACACACACGTGCGCAGAGCGCCATGTCAGGGTGTTATGGTAGCGTTTCCCCTGCGCTAACTATGATGGTATCTCTCATGTGTGCCACGTGGTGCTAATCTATCACATTATTATTATCTAAGTTAAGGGAATATGCTTGACTCCGCCACCATAGCTGATTGTGGTCAATCACGTTCATAAACAGCATGGTGCTGCGCCAACCCCCAGGTCGCATGTTCTCTGATTAAGAGCGATGGATGGTTAGCCTGTCGCTGCAAAGCGTCGATGACCTCTGGTGAAGTCGTGGCATTACCTAAGCCCACAGCGATATTGCGTAACCAACGCTCGTAGCCGATGCGAAGGATGGCGCTTCCTTGAAATTTGCGCTGGAAGTCTTCCTCGCTCCAGTGAGACAGCGTGGTCAGCCTGATTTGATCCAGGCCATGGCGCACAGCGAAATCAGTTTCGAGACCCAAACAGGCAAATTTATTCCACGGACATGCCAGTTGACAATCGTCGCAGCCATATATTCGGTTGCCAACTAACGGGCGTAACGCCAGTGGGATGCTACCTGTAAATTCAATTGTCAGATAAGAGATACAGCGCCTTGCGTCCAATCGATAAGGCGCGACGATTGCCTGAGTGGGGCAGGCAGCAAGACACGCATTGCAGTGGCCGCAGTGGTTATCTACTGGCGTATCTATCGGCAGCGGTAAGTCTGTGTAAATTTCTCCTAAGAAGAAAAGTGAACCACCGTCTCTCGACAACAATAGCGTATGTTTGCCTTGCCATCCTAAACCACCATTGGCCGCCAGCGCTACTTCCATAACTGGCGCACTATCGGTAAAAACCCGGAAGTGGAACATAGGATTTGCCTGGCTGATGCGTTCAGCCAGTAATTGTAGCCGCTTACGCAAGACTTTGTGGTAATCACGACCAAGTGCGTAGCGGGAAATATAGGCGTGGTGCGAATCACGTAACAAACGTCGGCTGCTTTCTAGTGACACAGGGAAATACGCCATCCGCGCGCTGATAACACGGATGGTACCCGGCACTAATTCAGCGGGACGGCTGCGCTTAGTTCCATGTTTTGCCATATAATGCATGTCGCCGTGGAAACCATCATTCAGCCATTGACGCAGACGTTCTTCAATCAACGGAAGATGAGAATCACTGATGGTAATGCCTTGAAACCCCAATCCTGTTGCCCACCGGCGGATGTGATCAGCCAATTCAGCGGCATCTTGTTCTAGTGGAGGAGGAGAGTCATTTTGCATAGCACGCATCATAACCGACCACAGTTAACAATGACTGTTTATCTCTCTGACGATGAGGCTACTCAGGCGCTTGGTGCTAAATTAGCGAAGTGCCTCACACCAGGATTGGTAATCTATCTGCATGGTGACCTTGGCGCCGGAAAAACCGCGTTAGCACGAGCGATACTGCGCACATTAGGTTATTCGGGGAAAGTTAAAAGTCCGACCTATACATTGGTCGAGTTTTATGTTATTTCTAAGTTGGAGTTATATCACTTTGATTTTTATCGGTTCAACGACCCGCATGAGTGGTTGGACGCGGGTTTCCGCGAGTATTTTAATCCAATGTCGGTTTGCTTGGTGGAATGGCCGGAAAAGGCTGAAGGATTGCTACCGCCCGCGGATATTATCGTCACATTGCGAATTCAAGACCGTGGACGTGAAGCCGATATAACAGCGGAAACCGAGACAGGCAGGCGATGTTTAAGCAAATGGCGACAGTGGCAGGCTTCGCTATCGACAAGCAGCGGTGGCGAGATCATCGCAGGACGGATAGGCTGATTGCGTACTGGCGTAGTGTCATTTGGTTGCTGTCGTTGCTGGTTTCCTTTCCAGCTGCGGCTGGTACTGTGGTCAGCGCTGCCAGAATTTGGCCAGCGGCTGACTATACCAGAATCACCCTGGAATCGGCTACGCCACTCAGCTATCAGTCATTTTCGCTTTCTCATCCTAGGCGATTAGTAATCGATTTGCGTGGCGCGATTTTGAGTCGGGCATTAGCAGCGCTCCCGGCTAAAGTGGCATCAGGTGATCCATACATTAAGAAAATTCGAATTGGTTATTTCAAACCCCGTGTGGTGCGATTGGTGTTGGATTTAAGAACCACGGTTAATCCCACGATATTTCTTCTCAAACCTTATGGTCAATATCGCAATCGGCTGGTGCTAGATATTTATCCAAAGCACCCAACTGATCCCTTGATGGCGCTGGTGGAAACCCCAAATAATAGAACAGCGAGTAAGGGCAGGAAGAATCAAGTATCTCACCGACAAAAACGGACATCACACGTACGCAATGGCAACGTTAACCGGATAATTACCGTTTGCATCGACCCGGGTCATGGTGGGGAAGATCCTGGTGCGCATGGCAAAGACGGGACTTTGGAAAAAAACGTGACATTGGCGATTGGGCGCAAACTGCGCGCGCTAGTGAATGCACAACCAGGTATGCGGGCCATACTAACCCGTAATGGTGATTATTTCGTACCGTTGGGTATGCGGGTTGTAAAAGCGCAGCGTATGCATGCTAATCTGTTCGTATCGATTCATGCCGATGCCTATGTAAGTCGCAGCGCCAGCGGTTCATCGGTGTTTGCTTTGTCTGAGCATGGTGCAACCAGCGCCGCCGCACGTTGGTTGGCGAAAAGCGAGAACGAGTCAGATTTGATTGGTGGGGTTAACTTGAATGTGAGGAAAGAGCCGTATTTAGCCCGCACATTACTCGATTTATCACAAACCGCTACTATCAACGATAGTTTGAAACTTGGCAAGGACGTACTCGGCCAATTGGGCGATATCAATCACTTACACCACGGGGTCGTAGAACAAGCTGGCTTCGCTGTGCTAAAGTCACCTGATATCCCGTCGATTCTGGTGGAAACCGCGTTTATCAGCAATCCTAAGGAAGAACGTAAACTGCGCACCACTGTTTTCCAGGAAAAGCTCGCCAGAGCAATTTTACGGGGAATAGATGAGTATTTCGCGCACAATCCACCGTTCCCAACCACGCGCCTGGCACATAATCCATGAGCAACTCTCATTGTGCCGAGTCCGATACTAAAATGAAAATGCATTTTAATCTAATTTAAGTTTAACTGCGTTTATGTCCTCAATCTACCGTCTCTCTGACCTCCTCATCAATCAAATTGCTGCGGGTGAAGTCGTCGAGCGTCCCGCAGCGGTACTAAAGGAACTACTGGAAAACAGTGTGGATGCTGGCGCTAGTGAAATTGACATCCGCTTGCACCATGGTGGGAGTCGGCTGCTGCGTGTAACTGACGATGGTGAAGGAATCAGCCAGGAGCAATTGCCGCTAGCGGTGGCGCGTCATGCCACCAGTAAAATCGCCACATTGGATGATCTGGAACAGGTCGCCAGTCTCGGCTTCCGTGGCGAAGCACTCGCCAGTATTGCTGCGGTGTCCTATTTCTCACTGACCAGTCGACAAATTGGTGGCACTCACGGTTGGAAAATAACAGGAGCCGTGGATCGCCCGGTGGTGGAACCGGCGGCCCACCCTCCAGGCACTACGGTTGAAGTGCGCGATCTCTATTACAATACACCGGCGCGGCGCAAATTCCTCAAATCTGATGCGACAGAATATGGCCATTGCGAAGAGGTCTTTAAGCGTATTGTTCTGAGCCGTCCGGATATTGCTTTTGTCTTGCAACGTGACCATCGTGTTCTCTGGCGATTAGCGCGCCGCCAAGATCGCCACGAGCAACGATTCGCCGATCTGCTGGGTGACGCGTTCATGGCAGCGGCGCGGCGGTTAGACGAGCGATCAAGCGGCTTACGCCTTTGGGGGCTGGTCGCCCAACCAACGTATTCTCGTGGGTCGCGTGATACTCAATATTTCTTTGTCAATGGCCGTTTTGTCCGGGACAAGTTAGTTCAACACGCGGTGCGCCAAGCCTATCATGACATCATTCATCCGCAGCGCCATCCAGCGTTTGTATTATTCCTTGAAATAGATGCCGCCGCCGTGGATGTTAACGTTCATCCGACTAAAATTGAGGTACGTTTTCGCGAGGCCAACGGCATTCACCATTTTCTATTTAGCGCGTTAAGTAAGGTGCTAGCTGCGCGCATTTACTTGCCGCCAACGGCACCACTAGCCTCAGAAAGAAAACCTACTACCTCTTATCAAGAAACTTTATCTCTGGCATCGCGCCGCCCTCCATTGGGTACTGCTGAGCGTATCAACTTGTATCAAGCGTTATTCGGTCAGGTGGCACGTCCCACAACGATGACTGAGTCAGCAACTCCGGCGCAGGAATCACTGGAAACTCACCCCTTAGGTTTTGCTATTGGTCAGTTGCGAGAAATTTACTTATTAGCTCAAAACGAAAAAGGACTAGTGGTGGTAGATATGCATGCCGCCCACGAACGAATCGTCTATGAGAAACTGAAACAGGCGCTTGACCACCAATCGCTATCAACTCAGTCGTTGCTAATTCCAGTCTCTTTTCCCGCGAGTGCCGTGGAAATCACCACGGCAATGGAAAACGACACTATTCTGGAAAAACTCGGTCTCTTGGTTGCGATGCTGTCGCCTACTCATCTAGTGGTACGAGCGATCCCTACTATTCTTCCTGATGCCGACGTAGTCTCGCTGACGCGAGAAGTGCTACGGGAAATCCAGGCGTATGGCTCCAGCCGCGTGTTGACTGAGCGGCGCAATGCATTACTAGCTTCCATGGCCTGTCATGGATCGGTGCGTGCTGGCCGCCGTTTGTCCCTGACAGAATCGAACGCGCTATTACGGCAAATGGAAATCATCGAGCATGCTGATCATTGTAATCACGGCCGCCCGACTTGGTTCCAAATCACGCTGGCGGAGCTGGATCGTATGTTCCTCCGTGGTCAGTGACGTCGGTACTCGTTTTACCACGGCATGTGATGCAAAAACTGTGACTGCTTCGCTGCCACCAGCACTTCTATTGACGGGACCTACTGCCAGTGGCAAGACTCATGTAGCCCTCGAATTGGTGCAACGGCTGCCGTGTGAGATTATCAGCGTCGATTCCGCGCTGGTATACCGTGACATGAACATTGGCACTGCCAAGCCAGATGCGGCGACGCTGGCAGCGGTGCCGCATCATCTCATCGACATCATTGATCCCACCGAAACTTATTCGGCCGCTCGTTTTCGCACAGATGCCTTAGCGTTAATGACTAGCATCACCAAGCGCGGCAACATCCCGTTGCTCGTCGGGGGAACCATGATGTATTTTAATATATTACAACAAGGGCTTAACGATCTACCGGCGGCCAACTCAGCAATTCGATCAGATATCGACGCCATGGCCAAGAAATTCGGTTGGCCAGCGCTACACGCCGAACTCATGCGACTCGACCCGGTAACCGCGATGCGGCTCAAATCTACCGATTCTCAGCGAATTCAACGAGCATTGGAAGTTTGTCGTCTTAGTGGCAAACCGATGTCGACGCTATTAGCGAAACAACAGCGCCGCACGTTGCCTTGCCGCCTGTTGGGTGTGGCACTGGTACCGACTGATCGCGCTCTTTTACATCGGCGGATTGCTCAACGCTTCAATGAGATGTTGCAACAAGGGCTAATCGATGAAGTTATCGCGTTGCGGCGTTGCTATGACCTTGATTTGTCGTTACCGGCCATGCGCTGTGTTGGCTATCGCCAAGTCTGGCAGTATTTGGATGGTATGTGTGATTTTACCAAGATGCGGGACAATGGCATTGCGGCGACACGGCAACTAGCGAAGCGACAACTGACTTGGCTGCGGCGCATGACAGAGTTTAAACAAATTGATAATTCAGCGACGTTTCCACTCGATAAAATCGTGGCTTATTTTCGGCAGGTGTTGTGATGGCCCACATTACCAACAAATAATGTGGGCCATCACGAATGGCGCTTATCTGTGACCAGCGCGCTGGCACCGCCACGCGCGAAGGTCAGCGTAATTTTTTCACCTACAGTAATGTCGGTGCTATCCTGAACGATCTGGCCATCTTCGTGTGCAATTAGGCTGTACCCTCGCTTTAGCACCGCAAATGGGTTGAGATGGGCGAGGCTGGCTTGGAAGTGCGTTAGCGTTGCTTCCAGTAAGTGTAAATGACGTTCGTGAGCGGTCAACAGCCGTCGCGCCCATTCCCGCTGCTGGCATTCCAGCCGCGTTAAATCTGGTAGCGCGTGATGTAGTCGGCGTTGCCACTGGCGCATATTCCATTCGGCGTCACGCAAATTGTGTGTCCAAGCGGTGTCTAGCCGTTGCCGTAGATGGATTAATTGCTGTGTTTGGTTTGTTATCCAGTCGCCATGATGAAGTAGGCGATGGCTAAGATAATCGATTTGTTGCATGCGACTTTCCAGAAAGTTTCGCATGTAACGTGTAAGGTGCTCTTGTAAAACATCCAGGCGATGAATGAGTTCTACTTGGTTAGGGCAAGCCATTTCCGCAGCGGCAGTCGGGGTTGGCGCGCGCTGGTCGGCAGTGAAATCGGCAATAGTCACGTCGGTTTCGTGGCCAACTCCGCACACAATGGGGATTGGACAAGCGGAAATGGTGCGCGCTACGGACTCTTCGTTGAACGGCCACAAATCTTCGATACTGCCACCACCGCGGCATAAAATTAGCACATCGCATTCATTCCGTACGATGGCGGCACGGATGGCTCGGACAATTTGCGTGGCGGCATTTTTTCCTTGTACTGGCGTGGGATAGAGAATGACCGGGATCGACGGCAGACGACGATGTAGTGTGGTCAATACGTCGTGAAGGGCCGCAGCGGCTGGTGACGTGATAATACCAATTTGACGCGGAAAGAAGGGCAACGGTAATTTGCGCGTAGCGTCGAACAATCCTTCTTTTGCCAAGAGGCGCTTAAGCCGTTCAAACGCGTCGAACAATGCGCCAAGTCCAGCACGTCGCATTGTTTCCACATTCAATTGAAATTCTCCACGAGGTTCATAGAGCGTTACCAGTGCGCGGATTTCCACCTGTTCACCATTTTTTGGTGTCCAATCAAGCAACTGATTGCGATAGCGGAACATGACGCAACGCGCTTGCGCCTGGATATCTTTGAGCGAAAAGTACCAGTGGCCGGAATATGCTTGGGTCAGGTTGGAAATTTCTCCAGTAATCCACATAAGTGGAAGCGATTGTTCCAATAATTGCTTGGTCTTGCTGTTTAGTTCACTCACAGTTATTGCCCTGGCGGCATGACTAGCGTCACATGACAAAGACATAAATTAAGCTCGCATTAATTCACAATTTTTAAAAGTTCCCCAGCATACAATCGCTAAACCCATGAAAGCTTAGTGTGTTTTTCATAACACATTGATTATTATTGGGTAACACAATAGATTATTATTTAGGCATTTCGCTTTTTTCATTTCCCGTCGTGCACTTAGCACGTATAACCACCAACTAATCCACAAAGTTATCCACAGAAACTGTGGACCTTTTCATAGGCGGCCCCAAATTGGCAGCTCTTGCCGAGAAGAAGACAGCAAGCTAAAGTGACGCCTTTCACACTTTGCTTGGAGATTATACGTGTTCGCCATCATCGAAGCCGCCGGCTGGCCGATTTGGCTAATTATTGTGGCCTCGGTCATCGCTTTAGGCATTATCGGAGAACGTCTTTGGACGCTACGGGCAAGCCAAATAGCACCCAAGGACCTGTTGCCGCAAGTGGTGCGCGAACTGAAACAAATCGGTGCCACGCCGACTATGGTCAAGCGTCTTTCCGAGGGCCCTCCACTAGCCAGAATTTTTGCCGCCGGAGTGAAAAACGTCAATAGTTCCCAGGAAATCATGAAAGAATCCGTCGAAGAAGCAGGTCGCGCAGCCGCGCATGAACTGGAGCGCTTCTTGATGACGTTGGGAACAATCGCCACTGCTAGCCCGCTGATGGGATTACTGGGAACGGTTATTGGCATGGTGGAAATTTTCGCGGCGCTGACACCGACATCGGCTGACCCGGCACATCTTGCGCACGGCATATCTGTCGCGCTCTATAATACGACCATGGGATTGATTGTCGCAATTCCTAGCCTTATTTTTCACCGCTATTTTCGCGGCAAAGTGGACGAACTGGTGTTCGATATGGAACAACAGGCCGTCAAGCTGGTGGAAATCATTCATGGTGAGCGCCGCTAGGGAGCAAGTGTAATGGATTTTCAGCGGGGCAAGAATCGGGACGATCCGGAAATAAATCTGATTCCGATGATCGACGTATTACTGGTGATCCTGATTTTTCTCATGACCACCATGACATTTTCCAAATTTCGCGAATTGCGGATTAACCTACCCCAAGCGCAATCCAAAAGGCAAAGTGAGCGAAACAATATCATTGATGTGACGGTTGATGCTCAAGGGCATTACCGCGTTAATAATGCCGCAGTAATCTACCGGCGTCTGGAGGACTTAACGCATGCGCTGCGCAAGAGTGGTGCGCAGATGGCTAGCCCTGTAGTTATCATCGCGGCCGATGCAAAAGCGACGCATCAATCGGTCATAAATATTATGGAGGCGGCGCGCCAGGCTGGCTATGTCCATATTACATTCGCTGTTCAGGAAAAACAGGGATCGTAAGCGTGTGTCATATGGCATGGCACGAACGACTTATTCCGTTGTGAGTGCGTCTTGGCTGGAGTCTCAGTGGCGCACAATTACTCGCTGGCATGTATTACTGTGGCCATTAAGTTTGCTGTTCGGCTTCGTGGTTGTGCTACGTCGTTTATTTTACCGCTGGAAGCTTCTGCCTTCGGACGCTGTCCCCGTTCCCGTGATTATTGTAGGCAACATCACTGTCGGTGGCACTGGTAAAACACCGGCTGTGATATGGATCGCCAATTTTCTTCGCCGCCAGGGGTATCGGCCGGGCATTATTAGCCGTGGTTACGGTCGCAGCAACCACGCCACATTGGTGGTGCTTGCCAATAGTGATCCCCTGGACGTCGGCGACGAACCACTGCTGCTTGCGCGGCGCACCGGCTGCCCTGTCGTAGTTGGCGCCGCGCGTGTTCTTGCGGCCAAGGGGTTATTGCACCGCTACCCAGAGTGTGATGTTTTGCTCAGTGACGACGGTTTGCAGCACTATGCATTACGCCGTGATATGGAAATAGCTGTCGTGGATGCACAGCGTTATTATGGCAACCGTTTACTGCTGCCAGCTGGGCCGCTACGGGAGGGGTTGGGACGGCTCAAGTCAGTAGATGCGGTGCTGCTCAATGGTGGTGGTCAGCCGATGGCGTCGAATCAATTCCGTATGCAGCTAATCGGAGAAGTATTCTACAATGTAGGTCGACCGGAATTGCGTGCCGATGTTTCGCGCTTTAGGGGTAAAATACTATACGCAATGGCTGGCATTGGTAACCCGCAACGTTTTTTTGACTATTTGCGCGTGTTGGGCCTCGTATTTGTCGCGCAAGCTTTTCCCGACCATTACGTATACACACCAGCAGATTTGAATTTGCCCCATGTCGACGCCATTGTCATGACAGAAAAAGACGCGGTAAAGTGCACCGCCTTCGCTGATCCCAAGTGCTGGGCGCTGGTGGTAGACGCCGACATCGAGTCGGCACTCAAATTTAAGCTGTTGGACACAATAAGGAAGCATCATGGACGCAAAGCTGCTTGACATTCTGGCCTGTCCCCTATGTAAAGGGCCGTTGACCTATCGAAAAGTGCCGCAGGAATTGGTTTGCAAACCATGCCGTCTCGCCTATCCTATCCGCGACGATATTCCTGTGATGCTGGAGGAAGAGGCGCGCCAATTGGCACCTGACGAGGAGATTTGATCGGATGAAAACGACGGACGATTGAGGATGGTGCCCTTCAAAGTTGTTATTCCTGCTCGCTACGCTTCTAGTCGGTTAGCTGTTAAACCGTTGCTAGACATTGGGGGTAAGCCCATGGTGATTCGGGTTGCGGAGCAGGCAGCAGCGAGCGGTGCCGAAGAAGTTTTGGTGGCGACCGATCACGCTGAAATCGCTGCAGCAGTGGAAGCCAATGGATTCTCTGCCATACTGACATCTGATCGGCATACCACTGGCACAGATCGAATTGCCGAAGCCGTTGCTCAACGTCGATGGCCAGATGACACCATGATTGTTAATGTGCAGGGCGATGAACCGCTAATTAATCCTGAACTTATTCAACGAATGGCGCAGCACTTGAATACGTACACCAGCGCTGCCATTGCCACTGCTTGCCACCCAATTCATGAGCGGAAATCTTTATTCGACCCGAACACGGTAAAGGTGGTACTCGACCATCAAGGCAATGCCATCTATTTCAGCCGGGCACCAATTCCTTATGCGCGCGATGATTTCACCTCGCCGGAAAAATTTCCGCTGCAACTACCGGCCTATCGGCATATTGGTATTTACGCTTATCGTGCGGAATTTTTGAGTAAGTATGGGCGCTTGCAACCAGCACCGATTGAGCGCTTCGAAGCATTAGAACAACTGCGCGCGTTGTGGTACGGCTACCGTATCACGGTTTTGATCACTGCCAATGCACCAACCCCTGGCGTAGATACTGCGGCTGATTTAGATCAGGTCAGGACGTTGTGGGCGCACCGGCAGACAAACGTTTATTTATAGGCGGATACAAAATTTGTATGAGCGCTATTGCGTGTTTTTGCCTATCCTATCCGGGTTTGAGCTGAGCGCCTTGACGAAAGTTGCAAGCGACTAGCCCGGTCATAAAAATTAAAACCAGTCCTATGTGGATTGAATTGGAGAATATATATGCGCTTAATTTTGTTAGGTGGCCCTGGTGCCGGCAAAGGAACTCAAGCTAACTACATCAAAGAAAAATTCGGTATTCCACAAATTTCGACTGGTGATATGTTACGTGCCGCAGTCAAGGCTGGTACGCCACTGGGCATGGAAGCAAAGAAAATCATGGATGCTGGTGGACTGGTTTCCGATGACATCATCATTAATTTGGTTAAGGAGCGTATCAAGGAGTCTGATTGCGCCAATGGATTTTTATTCGATGGTTTTCCTCGTACAATTCCACAGGCAGAAGCAATGAAGGATGCCGGCGTAGCGATTGATTACGTGATTGAAATCAGTGTTGATGATAGCGAAATAATCAAACGCATGTCTGGTCGCCGTGTTCATCCAGCGTCAGGCCGTACTTACCATACCATTTTCAATCCCCCGAAAATCGAAGGTAAAGATGACGCGACCGGAGAAGATCTGGTTCAGCGTGATGATGATCAAGAGGTGATTGTTCGTAAGCGTCTGGATGTTTACCATTCACAAACTGAACCGCTAGTGGAATACTATTCGGCGTGGGCTGCCGCCGGCGGCAGCGCGCCAAAATACGTTAAAATTGCTGGCGTTGGAAAAGTAGAAGAAATTCGCAATAATATTTTTTCCGCCTTGAGTGCGTAATTCATGCTCGACAGGAAGATGAGTCTAGATTTTTCTCCTCGCGAACATTGGGTCGTGGAAAGCGCGCTTGAGGAACGTTATGGGAAACGGATAGACATTCAGCAAGCTGATGTCGAGTTGCGGCTCGACCCTGCCTTGCCTGACCTGACCGAATACCCCGCCCTCGTATGGAAGGTGGGGCGTGCAACATTCGTCATCAGTAAGCTGGATGACGAATGTTTTCGCAGCCAATTTTTTTATTCGGTTCGTGAACAATACGGCACAGGCAAGGAAGATTACGACGATTTATCGGAGTGCGTTACAACATTACTAAAATTGCAAGCTGATCACGAGCGATCGGCGGCCGAGTACCAGTAGTCGCAATACAATATTTATTTCTGGATTCACAGGTGATCCATGTGAGTTCCGGTAGATTCTTTAATTGAGAGACTTTTTTGATTCTGGAGAGTTCCTGGCATGGCGAAAAAAAATGCTTTTTATGCTCAATCCGGTGGCGTGACGGCGGTGATCAATGCCTCCGCCTGCGGTGTGATCGAAACGGCGCGCAAGCATAAAGACGAAATCGGTAGTGTTTACGCAGGACGCAATGGCATCATTGGTGCGTTAACGGAAGATTTGATCGATACCGCCAGTGAATCCGATGATGCTATCGCCGCGTTGCGCTACACGCCTGCCGGTGCTTTTGGCTCATGCCGCTATAAACTCAAAAGCTTGGAAGAGAACAAGGCGCAGTTTACGCGCTTAATTGAAGTTTTTAAGGCACACAATATAGGCTATTTTTTCTACAATGGTGGCGGCGACTCCGCTGATACCTGCCTCAAAGTGTCGCAATTAGCGGAAACTATGGGCTATCCAATTCAGGCGATTCACGTACCGAAAACCGTGGATAACGATTTGCCGATCACCGACAATTGTCCAGGCTTCGGATCGGTTGCCAAGTATATTGCCGTTTCTATCCGCGAAGCTGGATTTGACGTCGCTTCCATGTGCAAAACATCCACTAAGATTTTTGTGCTGGAGGTCATGGGGCGTCATGCTGGTTGGATTGCGGCAGCCGGGGGATTGGCAACAGAAAAAGATGGTGACGCGCCACATATTATTTTGTTTCCGGAAATAACTTTTGACGAAGAGGCCTTTCTCGCCAAGGTGGATGGTGCTGTGAAACAATATGGTTACTGCGCTATTGTTGTTTCGGAAGGCGTAAAAGATAAAACCGGGGCATTCTTGGCGGAAACCGGGACACGTGATGCCTTTGGTCACGCGCAACTAGGTGGGGTGGCCCCTGTAGTGGCGCAGTTGGTTAAGAATAAACTGGGCTACAAGTATCATTGGGCAGTAGCTGATTATCTTCAACGGGCCGCGCGCCATATTGCTTCAAAAACGGATGTTGACCAAGCTTACGCGCTCGGTCAAGCTGCAGTTGAGCTTGCGCTCGACGGAAAAAATTCGGTAATGCCAACTATTGACCGGGTATCGGACAACCCTTACCAATGGAAGATTGGCGAAGCGTCACTCAAAGAGGTAGCCAACAAAGAAAAATTTATGCCACGTCACTTTATCACTCAAGACGGTTTTCACATTACCGATGCTTGCCGCACCTACCTCTTCCCATTGATTGAGGGAGAGGATTACCCGCCATACAAAAATGGACTACCTGACTATGTGAAATTAAAAAACGTAGCAGTGCCGAAAAAATTACAAGACGAATTTTCCGTCTGATTCGAGTGGTTCATATCATGGGGTCCGGTATTGGCCCCCTTTTTTTGGTTTTTGGCTGCGACCTCATGCTGGCGAGGGAAGGAAGCGCTGATGATATTTTGGTATCCAAATTCATTTTTAATTAGTCTTGAGTCGTTACGAAAGGAGTTATCATGCCGATAGGGTTGATCTTCGCGTTGGTATGCGCGGTAATCGCATTACTATATGGGGTATTTTCAATCGTCTGGTTATTGGGCAAACCCACCGGGAACGAGCGAATGAGGGAAATCTCAGCAGCTATCCAGGAGGGAGCTACTGCCTATCTTAATCGCCAGTACACCACCATCGGTATCGTTGGTGTCATTTTATTTGTCATCATCGGTGTAGCGTTGTCATGGGAAACCGCTATTGGTTTTGCCATTGGCGCTTTACTTTCAGCGGCAGCCGGATTTATTGGTATGAACGTTTCGGTACGCGCTAACGTACGTACTGCCGAAGCCGCTAGAGGTGGAATCAACCCGGCACTAAACATCGCTTTTCGTAGCGGTGCCACAACCGGTATGTTGGTCGTCGGCCTCGGCTTAATCGGCATTGCCGGTTATTTTGCAGTGCTTAATGCCATAGGCGGCGATAACGTCTCTCTCAGAGAGACGGTTGAGCATCTCATCGGCCTCGGCTTCGGTGGTTCACTGATTTCTATCTTTGCTCGTCTCGGTGGCGGCATCTTCACCAAAGGTGCGGATGTGGGTGCCGACTTGGTTGGTAAAGTCGAAGCGGGTATTCCAGAAGACGATCCGCGCAATCCGGCCGTAATCGCTGACAACGTCGGTGACAACGTCGGTGACTGCGCTGGCATGGCAGCTGACTTATTTGAAACATATGCGGTGACTTTGGTCGCTACGATGCTGTTGGGTGGCATGCTGCTAAAGAGTGCTGGTATCAATTCGGTACTATACCCGCTGGTATTGGGAGGTGTTTCGATCATCTCATCAATTGCCGGTACTTTCTTCGTGAAAGCGCGGGAAGGCGGCAAGATTATGAACGCGCTGTATCGTGGCCTGATCGTTTCCGGTGTTATCTCAGTTATCGCCTTCTATCCGGTAACAAACTGGTTGATGGCGGGTAACGGTACTTATAGTGTGATGTCACTGTATGGTTCAGCATTGGTCGGTTTAGCACTGACTGCCGCGTTGGTAGTGATTACCGAGTATTACACGGCAACCGAGTACGCTCCTGTCCGTCATATCGCTGAAGCGTCTACGACCGGCCATGGTACTAACGTTATTGCGGGACTTGGCGTGTCGATGAAAGCGACTACCGCGCCTGTGCTCGCCGTATGTGCCAGTATTTGGGGCGCTTATGATCTGGCGGGACTCTATGGTATTGCCATCGCTGCAACCGCGATGCTCTCCATGACCGGCATCATCGTCGCATTGGATGCCTACGGCCCTGTAACCGACAATGCTGGAGGCATTGCTGAGATGGCGGGATTGCCGGATTCGGTACGCAATGTAACTGATCCGCTGGACGCCGTGGGCAACACCACTAAGGCGGTGACCAAAGGCTACGCAATCGGTTCCGCAGGTTTGGCGGCGTTGGTGCTGTTTGCCGATTACACACATGCTCTTGCTGCTAACAATTTGGCATCCAGCTTTGATTTGTCGGACCATATGGTGATTATCGGTCTATTTATTGGCGGCTTGGTTCCTTACTTGTTTGGCGCCATGGGTATGGAGGCAGTAGGCCGTGCGGCAGGATCTGTCGTTGTCGAAGTACGTCGTCAATTCAAAGAGATCCCCGGTATTATGGAAGGGACAGCTAAGCCGGATTACTCCAAAGCAGTGGATATGCTGACGCGAGCTGCTATTAAAGAGATGATTCTTCCTTCCTTGTTACCAGTTCTTGTGCCGATCGTTGTTGGTCTCGCGTTAGGACCCAAAGCCCTTGGTGGCGTGTTGATGGGTTCAATTGTAACAGGACTGTTCGTGGCGATTTCCATGACGACTGGTGGCGGTGCTTGGGATAATGCCAAGAAATACATTGAGGATGGCCATTACGGTGGCAAGGGGTCCGAGGCGCATAAAGCGGCAGTGACTGGTGATACAGTGGGTGACCCTTACAAGGACGCTGCTGGTCCCGCCATCAACCCGTTAATCAAGATTATCAACATCGTCGCATTGCTCATCGTACCATTACTTGCGCACTTGTGGACGTAATTTAAGCACAGGAAATGCGTAGGCCATCATGGCCTACGCATTCTTCGGCGCTATTCTCGAAAGGGGCATGATATGCCCCTTTCGTACTTTACTGGATGCGTAAGATAGCCGATACAAGACTCTAACTATGTGGTGGATGGATGGAGCAGGGTCGACAGTGACAGCTTCTTCGAGGACACAGGCACCGGGAAGTCAGGCGGGTATGTGATATGACTAAATAGTTAAAGTTAACCCGGCATTTTGGCCGCGGGGAAACCAATTGTGAAAATTTGTATTATTTCCGATAGTCACGACAATGCACCTCTCATGATTGCTGCTGTGGAGAAAGCGAAGGCACAAGGAGCTGAGGCAGTGCTTCACTGTGGCGACGTAGTCGCGCCTAGTATATTGCGTAAATTGGCTGTATTTGACTTGCCGGTGCATGTTATCCACGGCAACAACAGTGGTGATCTTTACAGTATGGCGCGGTTAGCGCATGAACCGGAGAGTCCCTTCCATTTTTATGGTCAAGACGGGGAAATAAAACTGGGTGGGCGACGTATTTTTTTGGTGCACTATCCTCATTACGCTAATGCGTTGGCATGCACTGGTGAATGGGATGTGGTGTGCTGTGGCCACGATCACCGAGCGAGAATTGAAGCGATCGCCAATATCAAAGGAGGCAGAACATTGGTGGTAAATCCTGGGACCGTCGGAGGTATTGCAGCGGCACCCACCTACATTCTCGGAGATTTAGATGCTATGGCGTTTAGTATTTATCCTGTCGTGAACGCTTAGCTGGCCAGGAAACTGCCGATGGTAGCACTTCTGCTAACTAACCTAGTGTTTTAGACAGGTAGATTACAAGACATATGGCATGCATGCTATTTATTAAGCCATAAGAAATTTAAATAATGATGGCTATAAGTTACGGTGGAATGGTCTAGTAATTCAGGGTAACATTCAACGGCGGCGAGACGCCGGGCCTCAATCCTGCTGGTTGCTGATTAAAATCAGCTCAAGTCTTGTTTATTGAGAATACCGTTTTAGCGGGTGACCGTCTTCGGTTGCCCGGTTTCTGCTCTATATTTCAACTGCGAATAGATCCGTGATGGAGGTTCTGATGACGGAAATTGTTGCAACCAACCAGACAATACTGGTTGTGGGTGGTGGCATCAGTGGTATGACGGCGGCTCTGGAAGCTGCCGAATGCGGCAAGGATGTTGTGTTGGTGGAGAAAAATCCGGCATTAGGTGGCCGTGTGTCACAACTTTATCGGTATTTTCCCAAGCTGTGCCATCCGGTTTGTGGCCTGGAGATCAATCAGCGGCGCATAAAACAGAATACGCACATCCGCATACTGACTATGGCGGAAGTGGATGACATTTCCGGGGCGCAGGGCGATTACACCGTCAACGTTAAAGTGTCTCCTCGGTACGTCAAAGAAACTTGTACCGCTTGTGGTGCTTGCGCCGAGGCCGTGGAGAGTGAGGTGTCAGACCCATTCAACTATGGTTTGGGCAAAGTGAAGGTAGCTTATTTGCCGCACCGGATGGCCTACCCTCAGACCTACATTATCGATCCCTCTGTCGTCGGTACCCCTGAAGGGGAAAAAGCTAAAGCGGCATGCAAATATGACGCGATCGATTTGGAGATGAAAGAGGAAACAATTACGCTCAAGGCCGGTGCAATTATTTGGGCGACAGGCTGGAAGCCGTATGACGCAGCGAAAATTCAGCCTTATGGTTACGATCGTTTCCCCAACGTTGTGACTAGTGTCGAGTTCGAGCGTCTTTCCGATCCGCACGGACCAACTGGCGGCAAGCTGTTGCGCCCATCTGACGGTAAAGAGGCGAAAAACATTGCCTTTATTCAGTGCGCTGGTTCTCGCGATGAAAATCATCTGCGCCACTGCTCACGTATCTGCTGCATGGCATCACTCAAACAGACCAACTACGTACGTGAAGCCTATGGTGAAGAGGCAAAATCGAGTATCTATTATATCGATATTCGTGCGATTGACCGCTTTGAAGATTTCTATCGTAAAGTACGTAATGACAGTACCGTTAGCTTTATCAAATCTAAGGTAGCCAAAGTTGTCGGAGATGAAAAAACCGGCGATCTTACACTGCACGGCGTGGATACCGAAGGTTATCATCGTTACGCAAATACTCACGATTTGGTGGTGCTGGCGATAGGTATGGAGCCAAACGTAAACGCGGCGGCAATACCGGCAGAGATTGTTGCTGATTCGAACGGGTTTATCTCGCTGGATCCATCAAATGGCGCTATATTCGGCGCCGGCTGCGCCACCAATCCGCTGGATGTTAATCGCGCGGTGCAAAGCGCTACAGCTAGTGCGTTGCGTGCGATCCAGGTCATTAACCGTGTAGCCGGTGTGGAGGGTTAAGGAATGTCGGAACAAAAAATCGGGGCTTACATTTGCCAAGGATGTGGCTTGGGTGAGCGGCTGGATACTGCCGAGTTAGCAAAAATTGCACAAAAAGAAGGCAAGGCAGCGATAGTGCGCGAGCACGAATTTTTATGCAATAGCGCTGGTATTCAGATGATTCGGTCGGATATCGACACTGAAAGTGTTACCCACGTCGTGATCGCCGCTTGTTCACGGCGAGCTAAGACTGAGGCGTTTAATCTGGACAAGGTTGCCATCGCCCGAACTAACTTGCGGGAAGGGGTTATCTGGACACAACCGGACACTGACGAAGCGCGCGAACTCACGCAGGAGATGGCGGCGGACTATGTGCGCATGGGCTGCGCCGAAGTTAAGAAGATGACGCGGCCAAGCGGCAACCCTAATACTACGCATAACAAGCGTATTTTAGTTGTTGGTGGTGGTGTTTCCGGAATGACTGCGGCACTGGAATCAGCCAGGGCAGGCTACCAGGTGGTGTTGGTGGAAAAAACTGGTCAACTGGGTGGCTGGGCGGCCAAACTACACAAGCGTGTGCCTTTCACCGAGCCGTTTCGCGATCCTCAAGATAATGGTGTTGCGACACTTGCCGCAGCGGTGGCAGAGGATAGCAATATCACGGTCTATCTCAATGCTATTACTAGTAAGACTGACGGATCGCCTGGGAAATTCAGCGTTGAAATCAGTCAAGAAAGTGGCCAAATTCTCACCGAAGAGGTGGGTTCAATTGTTCAAGCGACCGGTTTTAATCTTTACGATGCAAATAAGCTGCCTGAACTAGGCTACGGAACAACGCCTAATGTTGTTGACCAAGCTGGTTTGGAAAAATTGGCGCAAGAAGCTGCTGCTAAGGGTGAGCCAATTAAGCGGCCATCCGATGGTGGCGAAGTGAGGTCAGTAGTGTTTATTCAATGCGCTGGCCAACGTGACGACACCGGAAAACATTTGCCATATTGCTCTGGTTTTTGCTGCAACACCAGCATCAAACAGGCGATGTACTTCAAAGATGCAAATCCAGAAACTGACACTGTAGTTATTTACACTGACCTGCGCGTACCGGGTAACGGCGAAGATTTTTATCGTAATGCGCAAAATAAGGGTGTGCTTTTTACCAAAGGTGAGGTAAGCGCTGTTGAAAATAATGGCAACGGCTGTAATGTGACCTTTCACGATCTCATCCTTAATGATAAAAATGCCGTGGTGGAAGCTGATCTGGTTGTGCTTGCAACGGGGCAAGTGCCTAATTCTGGCATCAATATTGATATGCCAGTGGCAACCAACAAAGAAGCAGACTCAGCGGAAACACCAGAGAAAATTGAAGAAATTAAGGTTGTATCGGTACTTAACTTAACCTACCGCCAGGGACCAGATATTCCTCAATTCAAGTACGGTTTTGCCGACTCCCATTTCATTTGTTTTCCTTACGAATCACGTCGCACCGGCATTTATCCTTGCGGTCCGGTACGCCGTCCCATGGACATGGCGCAAGCCATGGAAGACGCTACTGGCGCGGCAATGAAGGCAATACAGGCCGTGGAGAACGCGTCAGCCGGGCGTGCTGCCCACCCTCGCTCCGGTGATTTGTCTTATCCAAGTTTCAGGATCGAGGGATGCACTCAGTGCAAGCGCTGTACCGTGGAGTGCCCGTTTGGCGCGATCGATGAAGATGAAAAAGGCTATCCAGTATTCAATGAAAGCCGTTGCCGGCGTTGTGGTACTTGTATGGGAGCATGCCCTGTCAGAGTTATTTCGTTCGAGAACTACTCCGTTGATACGGTTGGATCTCAACTTAAGGCCGTCGATATGCCAGACGAGTTTGATGAGAAACCTCGAGTACTGGTGCTGGCTTGCGAAAATGACGCCTACCCGGCGCTCGATATGGCTGCCATGAAACGTAATACCTACAGTGCGTTCGTCCGAGTAATTCCAGTGCGTTGTCTCGGTTCTGTCAATACCATTTTCATTACTGATGCACTGAACAGTGGCTACGACGGTATTATGCTGATGGGTTGCAAGCATGGTGACGATTATCAATGCCACTTCGTTAAAGGCAGCGAATTGGCCAACTACCGGATGAGTAAGATCGACGACACCTTGAAGGGCCTCAACCTCGAAACTGAGCGGGTTGCCAATTACGAAGTCGCGATCACGGACATTGACCGGGTGGCGCAATTGATCAACGACTATGCGGTAACGATCAATGAGATTGGCATGAATCCGTTCAAGGGTTTCTAGGAGGCGGGAATAATGACTGAAATGACGGCAAAGTATCGCAATAGCTTCCTTAAGGAAGTCGAAGAGAGGGTGGAAGAGGGGAATTGGGTGAAAATGTGCATGCAGTGTGGTGTGTGCGCAGGATCATGTCCCTTCGGCCCACATTGGGCACACCCTCCCCAAGAGATCTTCATGATGATCCGCGCGGGTAAACGGGAAGAAGTGCTTACATCAGATTCAATGTGGATGTGCACGTCTTGCTACAATTGCATGGTGCGTTGTCCGCGCAAGCTGCCGATTACCCATATCATGCACGGCTTAGCAAACTTAGCAAACCGGCTTGGTCTCGCGCCAAAAAATCAGCCGACGCGTCAGTTCGCGAAAATGTTTTGGGATAATCTGGGAAAAACTGGTCGAGTTAACGAGCTGAGGCTTTCTCTTAGTCTGTATTTCAAAGATGGTTTTGGCCAAGGGGTTAAGAATTCCATGGCGATGAAAGACGTTGGTCTAGGATTGATCAAGGCTAAGCGCTTAAATCCGATGGAAATCGTCGCATCTCACTCGATCAAAGATAAGAGTGGGTTCCAGGCTATGCTGAAAAAGGCGCGCGAAATCGAAGACCGTCGTAAGCGACTCAGCTAAGGAGAAACAATAATGGTAAAGAGGGAATATTCATTTTATCCTGGCTGCTCGTCGCAAGTGAAAGCATCGGGAGCCAATTACTTGGTTTCAACCCAATCCATGTGCAGCAAGCTGGGGATCGTTCTGAACGAAATACCCGACTGGAACTGCTGTAGTGCATCCATCGGCTACGGAGAAGGTGGCGAATTACCACGTATCACGTTGAGCGCTCGTAATTTGGCGCTATCCGAGGAACATAACAAGGATCAGGACGTCGTCGCGACGTGTGCTGCTTGCTGGCTAGCCACTCGCGAAGCCAAAGAACGTTTGGATAGCAATGATCAACTACTAGCCGAAGCGAACGAAGCGCTCAAAGAAGCTGGGCTACAATACCATGGTAAGGCGAAGGCTCGTCATATGATGGAGGTTTTGATCGAAGATATTGGCTACGAAGAGTTAAAAAAAGGTGTGGTTAATCCATTAGAAGGGATTAAGTTTGCCGGCTACGTCGGATGCCAAACTAACCGCCCCTTTAAAATTGATGGCGAATCTTTCGAGAATCCTCTCTATCTCGATAGACTGGTTGAAAGCATGGGAGGCGAAGCAATCGCCCAGTATGAGCAAAAGGTAACTTGCTGCGGTGGCGCGCTCGCCTTTTCCGAACCGGA
>VAOX01002424.1_pt1 | contig 56989 bp, 54 predicted proteins | sample 3393891 | NCBI WGS metagenome assembly VAOX01 (sample SAMN08290429, study PRJNA428436) | hydrothermal vent metagenome | isolation source: Deep-sea hydrothermal vent chimney | place: Indian Ocean: Southwest Indian Ridge | depth 2822 m m
CTGGCATTACCGGTTAATACCAGAAGATGATTAGCGGTAGTGTAGACCATCTGTTTACTGGTGGCGTGTATGGTTTCATTTTTATCGGTAACGTGTGTATAGGTTGCCGGTTTGCCATGGACTTGAATACGCTCTACCTGATTGTTCTGTTGGATGACGATCACCGTGTCACCAGTGAGAATCCGTTGGCCCTGGCGGACAGTAACATGGCCGTTATAAGTACTATCGCCGGTTTCAGTATTTAGCCGCAGATGATCGGCGTTAATATAAATTTTTTCAGCGGGTGGTGTTTTTTCCGCTGCTGCTGCGTTAGCGCCTGCCAGTAGTACAAGAAAAAAAGTTAGTAGCAGTCGAAACACTGGCTGGCTGGGGTGTGTTGCGCTATTTCTGGCTGCTTTATTCATTATTTTATTCATTATTTCTGGCGGACTTTATTTTCCGGAGATGGATTGACGACATAATAACCGTTCACCTTCGATTGTAGCTCCAGTATATGTTTGCGGTTGTAAAAAATCATCCCAATAGAATGTACGGTTGAGAGTCCCTGTGTAATCTGCACCGGGTCGCGGGTACGAATAATTTGTTTTCCGGTATTAATCTGCATCCGCTGACTGGTTACTTTTATTGTCTGTGGTGTGTTTTTCTGCTGCATTACAACATTGTCCTGCAGGGTAATCAGGGTATTTTGCTGATTGATAATAGCTGTGTCGGCAGTAATTCGCCATTGATTACCGGTTTGTAGAAGGTTAAATACTGGCTGCGTAAGATTAGCGTTATCTGAATTATTGTAGCGCTCAAGGCGGGTGCCGGTCAGTGTATAGTCTGTTTTTCCGCTTATATCTATTGAGGTAAGTTTAAAGTTGTTCATAAATGCCTGTAGATATGGCTGGTTGGTAACGCTCTGTAGTTTTTTGTCCTGTCTGGTTTTTTCTGAAACCGACCACCATGCAATGATGGCGACAATAATAAAAATGCTCAGACCGAAAAATGTCTTCATAAGTACAAAGGCATTCAGCCCCGGTATAGATAGCTGTGCAGCTTGTCAGCAAGCAGGCCTTTGGCTTCGAGGATAAATTCACAAACATCACGGACTGCACCATGACCGCCACAGTGCTCGGTGGTCCAGTGTGCATGTTGTTTTACAAAGGGATGTGCATTCTGTACGGCAATGGCAAAATCGAGTCGTGACATAATTGGCAGGTCAACAACATCATCACCTACATAAGCAATCTGGCTGGTACTGAGATTAACTTCTTCGAGCAGGGCCTCAAATGCTGGTGTTTTATCCCGGTAGCCCTGATACAGCAGGGTGACACCAAGGTCGGCCATACGGTGCGCCACAACATTTGATTTGCGCCCGGTGATGATGGCTACTTTTACCCCGCATTCCTGCAACATGCGCAGTCCGTGGCCGTCCAATGAATTAAAGGCTTTATATTCTTCGCCGTTATCCCCAAAAAACAGGCTGCCGTCGGTCATCACGCCATCTATATCAAAAATGACCAGCTTAATATTTTTTGCTTTTTCGATAATGTCCTGCATAATAATAGTCTTTTAGATAATTCCGGCGCGTAATACATCGTGCATATTAAAGGCACCAATCAGAATATTGTTCTCGTCTGTAACCAGTAGTCCGTTGATGCCGCGATCTTCTATTATCTTTACAGCGCTTGCTGCCAGTGTATCTGCGGTAGTTGTGCGGCAGTTAGCTGTCATAACCTCTTCTACCAGGGTGGTACGTACGTCGATATCATTATCCAGTGAACGGCGTAAATCACCATCAGTATAGATACCGATAACTTTATTATCACTATCGACAATGGCGGTCATTCCCAGACCTTTCTTGCTCATTTCCAGCAGAGCCTGTGATACGGTCGCATTTTTATTTACCTGCGGAACGTGTTCATGTTGATGCATAATATCGGCAACATGCAGTAATAAGCGTCTGCCCAGGCTGCCACCGGGGTGGGATAAGGCAAAATCGTCGGCAGTAAAGCCTTTTGCCTGTAACAGGGTAACAGCTAGTGCATCGCCCATTACCAGGGCAACCGTTGTGCTGGATGTGGGGGCAAGATCATGCGGGCAGGCTTCTTTGGAGACGCTAACATCCAGATTAACATCCGCCTGGATAGCCAGTGTTGAGGCGGGGTCTCCGGTCATACTGATCAGCGGTACGCCAAAACGTTTTAGCACCGGAATGATAATCGTTATTTCAGCTGTGTTGCCAGAGTTGGATAAAGCCAGTACAACATCTTTGCGGGTGATCATACCAAGGTCACCATGACTGGCTTCGCCGGGGTGAACAAAAAAAGCTGGCGTACCGGTGCTGGCCAGCGTAGCGGCTATTTTACCGCCAATATGACCGGATTTACCCATGCCGGTTACTACGATCCGGCCTTCGCAAGCCAGTATAATGTTGCAGGCGTGCGCAAAATCTTCATTAATCCGCGAACGTAATGCTGCCACTTCATTGTGTTCAATATCAATAACTTGCCTACCAAGACGCAGGTAATCGTCCTTACTGAATACTCCGGCAGGAACAGAGTACTGGTTCTTGTCGGTAGTCATCGGTTGTTCTCGTTAATGGAGGGTGAAGTGTTTTTTATCATAGGGTCTATTTTATTACAGTAAAAAATAACAGGCACTGGTAACCGATAAAAGCGGCGAGCAGGATACCACCTTCAATGCGATTAATACGGCCAGGGCCACGAAAGCCATAGGCCATGATAAACAGTGCAATGGTGAGGATAAATAAAATGGGCATATCACGCTGCATAATGCCATGTGCCAGTCTGGACGGTGCGATTATACCGGGTACTGCCAGAACACCCAGTGTATTGAACAGGTTTGAACCAACGACATTGCCAATGACAATATCGTGTTCTTTTCTTAGTGAACCGGTAATCGAGGTTGCCAGTTCTGGCAGGCTGGTACCAACGGCAATAATTGTCAGGCCGATAGCCAGATCGCTGATGCCAAAGGCAACCGCAATATTTACCGCACCCCAGACCAGTATTTTAGAACTGATTGTTAGTAAAATCAGGCCGCCTATGAGCCAGAACAGGGCGGTGGGGGTAGACATGGGTTTTGGTGGTTCACCCATAATTTCTTCTGACAGCATATCTTCTGTAGGATTTTGAATGCCTTCGCGAGTCATCCACCACATCAGTAAAAACAGCATACTGAGTAGAATAAAACCATCAAAACGGCTTAATGTCATATCTTGCATCAGTATTAGAGCCAGCAGCATGGCACCAAGTAATACAGGAAGTTCTCTTTTAATAATGCGTGAATGGACATCCAGCGGCGCAATCAGGGCGGCAACCCCCAGCACCAGAGTAATATTGGTAATATTGGAACCAATCGCATTGCCGATGGCCATTGCCGGGCTGCCATCGTATGCGGCAAAAATGGCAACCATAATTTCCGGTACTGAGGTGCCGAAACCAACAATGGTCAGACCGATAATGAGAGGGGGAACATTAAAATTACGTGCGGTGGCCACCGCACCACAGATAAACCGGTCGGCGCTCCAGATAAGCAGGATAAAACCACCGATGATAGCGATACAATCTGATAGCATGGTACCTTTGTTACAGTTACAGTAAAATGCGAAGATTACGCTATGCAGTAGGTTTAGGGAACCTCTGTTTACCGGGTTGCTGCGCAAGGGTGGAGAACACCCGGATAATAACTGCGGGGTTTGTATGCGGATTTAAATATATTACTTAAAATATATTACTTACGCCCGTGTCTGTTCAGATGATAGAATCCGCAAAATTTATTAATAACTTCAGGGGCTGGTTTTTTGCATAGTGATATTCTGGTTAAGATCTCAGATCTGCATTTTAGCCACGGTGAACATAATATTTTTAATGGCCTGACACTGGATATTCCGCGTCAGGGTATTACTGCGATAATGGGCCCTAGTGGTACGGGAAAAACCACTCTGCTTAAACTTATCGGCGGGCAGTTAATTCCCGACTCCGGTGAAGTTACTGTTAACGGTTTACCGGTTCATCGTCTTAAAACCCGCGAATTATATGCTTTGCGCAAACGCATGGGGATGTTATTTCAGTCCGGCGCGTTGCTTACCGACCTGAGTGTGTTTGAAAATGTAGCTTATCCGGTAAGGGAACATACTGCGTTAAGTGAAACCATGATCCGTGAATTAGTCCTGATGAAGCTGAATGCGGTTGGCTTACGGGGAGCCGCACAGTTAATGCCGTCCGAGCTATCCGGTGGTATGGCCAGACGTGTGGCCCTGGCAAGAGCAATGGCTCTGGACCCGATGATGATTATGTATGATGAGCCATTTACCGGGCAGGATCCTATTTCCATGGGGGTGCTGGTGCGCCTGATCCGTGAATTAAACTCAGCGCTGGATATCTGTAGCATTGTGGTGTCGCATGATGTCCCGGAAACACTGTCAATTGCTGATTATGTACATATTATTTCAGCGGGTAAGGTGGTTGAAAGTGGCACGCCGGATGCGTTGGCTAGTAGCACATCGACATGGACAAGGCAGTTTATTGATGGTCTGCCCGATGGTCCGGTTCCGTTTCATTATCCTGCGCAGGACTTGCTGGATGATCTTTATCATTTGGCCGGGTCATAATGTTGCTGAATTTTTTACAGAAAATTGGGTATACGACGCTTTCGTTCTTCCAGCGTCTGGGGCGCGGTAGTGTCTTCTTTGTTCGGGTACTGTTCAGCAGTTTCAGCGTACTGGTGCGCCCGAATCTGCTGATTCAACAGATGTACTCGGTAGGGGTGCGGACATTAATTATTATTGTGGTTGCCGGTTTATTTGTGGGCATGGTGATGGCGCTGCAATCGTATTACGTACTGGTGGATTTTGGTGCAGAGAATTCGGTAGGCGTTATGGTGGCATTGTCATTATTACGTGAGCTGGGGCCAGTGGTTACTGCGCTTTTGTTTGCTGGCCGTGCCGGTTCGGCATTAACAGCTGAAATCGGCCTGATGAAAGCAACGGATCAGCTTTCGGGAATGGAAATGATGGCAGTTAATCCGATGCAACGGGTAATTGCCCCGCGCTTTTTTGCCGGGATGTTATCCATGCCTATGCTGGCAATAATATTCAGCGCGATGGGTATGCTGGGTGCCTATATGGTTGCTGTCGGCTTATTGGGTCTGGATTATGGTGTATTCTGGTCGCAGGCTCAGGCCAAAGTGGATTTGTATCTGGATATTTATAATGGCATTATAAAAAGTTGTATTTTCGGGGTGGTTGTCACTTGGATTGCGGTTTTTGAAGGCTATGACTGCGTGCCTACTTCGGAAGGTCTGGGACAGGCGACAACTCGCACTGTTGTACATAGTTCACTGGCTATTCTGTTTCTGGATTTTGTGCTAACGGCAATTATGTTTAGTAGTAATTAATGGAAACTGAGAAGTTGTTGTATTTGATGACACGAGAATAAGTAATGAGTACACGAAAATTTGAAATTATGGTAGGCCTGTTTGTGGCGGCTGCTATTGCCGCCTTCTTTATGCTGGCGATGAATGTCAGTAATATGAGCACCTATAGTGACCATAAAGGTTATGAGTTAACCGCGAGTTTCGACAATATCGGTGGCCTGAAAGTGCGCGCTCCGGTTTCTGCCAGTGGGGTTGTGGTTGGCCGTGTAACGGCAATTGGCTACGATAGTAATAGCTATGAAGCCGTGGTACATATGAAGATAAATTCAAAATATAATAAATTTCCGCTAGATACGGCAGCCAGTGTATTGACCTCCGGGTTACTGGGGGAACAGTATATTGGGTTTGCTCCGGGTGCAGATGATAAATATCTGAAACAGGGAGATAGCATTGAACTGACGCAGTCGGCTATTGTCCTTGAACAGATAATAGGCCAGTTTCTTTATGGCAAGTCTGGTGAAGGCAAGAATAAATAGGTCTGGCTAAGGTAAGGAACTATGCAAAAAATGAAATCTATACTACGGCAACTAACTGTTTTTACTGTGGTTGCTGTGATTTATTGTGGTAATGCTTATGCGGTAGATACTGAATCACCTGTGGCATTATTGAAACGTACATCGGAACAGGTTATTAAAATTCTGGTTGATGAACAACAAGAGCTAAAACACAACCCTGATCGGGTTTATGAAATTGTCGATAAATATATTCTGCCAAACCTTGATGATATCACTATGGCGAAGCTGGCATTAGGGAAAAACTGGCGGATAGCAACCCGGCAACAAAAGATAGCTTTTGTTAAAGCATTCAGAAATCTCCTGGTGCGAACATACAGCAAGTCCCTGCTTCAATTTAAAGACCGGAAAATTAAGTTTTTTCCGGTAAATATTACAAAAGAAACAACAATAATATCGGTAAGAGCTGAAGTTATTCAACCCGGCGGTCCGCCAGTTCCGCTGTCCTATCGTATGCGAAAAAAAGATAATGTATGGAAAGTTTATGACATTAGTGTTGATGGTATCAGTCTGGTTACCAGCTACCGTGGTACCTTTACCCAGCAGGTTCGGGAAAGTGGTATTGATGGTCTGCTGAAATACCTGCATGAGAAAGATGGCCAGTTAAATGCCGAAAAGTAGCAGTTAATTATGTTTCCGTTTATTATTTCATTCCGGTTTTATCCCTTTCAATGATGAAAAAAAGGGAGAACGCATCACAGGCAAGCGTTACGCTGGTTGATAACCGCTGTTTTCAACTGCAGGGGAAACTGAATTTTGCCACGGTTCCGCTACTGGTTCGCACGATGATGAAGGACATACGTGGCGCTACACTGGATAAACAGTTTGAACTGAACCTGAGTAAAGTTACCTATGGAGACAGTGCCAGTGTTGCGATGCTGCTGGAAGTAAACCGTATGGGTTTATTGGTTAAGCGGAAAATGCAAATCAGGGATATGCCGCAGCAGATGGAAATCATTGCCCGCGCCCACGGAGTAGATGGACTGCTGGATGTCATGTTAATACACTGATGTAGGGACACGTTGCCTGCCCGTGACCATGCGTGCCAACGGGTACTTCCTGCTTCCAGAATAATACTATTTTTAAGAGATTTTTTCTGTATGAATAAACTGATGATTAATGGTGGCATCCGACTTGAAGGGGATATCCGGATATCGGGTGCAAAAAATGCGGTATTACCTATTCTTGCTGCCACGCTGTTATCCGAAAGCCCGGCAGTGATTGAAAATGTTCCGCATCTGCATGATGTAACCACCACGGTTGAACTGCTTGGTTGCATGGGAGTGATGGTTAGTATTGATGAGAAACTCAGTGTGGAAGTCGATGTTTCCACCATTAAAAACTATACCGCCCCCTACCATATGGTAAAAACCATGCGTTCCTCCATTCTGGTTCTGGGGCCTTTGTTATCACGTTTCGGTCAGGCTGAGGTCTCTTTACCCGGTGGCTGTGCTATTGGTTCTCGACCGGTTGACCTGCATATTAAGGGTCTGCAGGAAATGGGCGCTGAAATAGAAGTTAGTAATGGTTATATTCACGCTAAAGCAAATCGGCTTACTGGCGCGCGTCTGGTAATGGATATTGTGACGGTAACGGGTACCGAGAATCTGATGATGGCTGCATCGCTGGCCGATGGCGTTACCATTATTGAAAATGCAGCACGTGAACCAGAGGTTGTTGATCTAGCGAACTTTATTAACACGATGGGAGGTAAAATTTCCGGTGCCGGAACCGATACATTAACCATCGAAGGTGTGGAAAAACTAACCGGAACCCGCTATCGCGTACTCCCTGACCGGATTGAAACCGGTACCTATCTGGTCGCTGCTGCCATTACTGGTGGTAAAATCAGAGTCAGGGATACCTGCCCACGTCTGCTTGATGCCGTTATTGATAAATTAAAGGAGGCAGGAGCAAAAATAGAAGTGGGTGAAGACTGGATATCACTGGATATGGAAGGGCGGCGACCAAAATCTATTAATATACGCACGGCTCCTTATCCCGCTTTTCCCACCGATATGCAGGCACAATTTGCTGCGTTAAATACAGTTGCAGATGGTACCGCGACCATTATAGAAACTGTATTTGAAAATCGTTTTATGCATGTTCAGGAATTAAAGCGCATGGGCGCAGATATTGAAGTGGAAGGGAATACCGCCATTATTCGTGGCGTTGATAAACTTACCGCCGCGCCGGTGATGGCTACTGACTTACGTGCTTCCGCCAGTTTGATTATTGCCGGTCTGGTTGCAACGGGAGTAACAGAGGTGCAACGTATTTACCATATTGATCGTGGTTATGAGAATATTGAAGAAAAGCTGGCTCTGCTGGGTGCCAGAATACACCGGACACCGGAATAAAGCCGCATTCAATTTTAACAAATATAACAGTGAAAACGAACGAGTGAAATATTCAGACGCAGATAATGGTGACCCTGCTCAATACACAAAGGGTATTACCATTGCCTTATCCAAAGGGCGTATTTTTAAGGAAACCCTGCCTTTGCTGGCGGCGGCGGATATCATCCCGCTGGATGATCCTGAAAAAAGCCGTAAGTTAATTCTCGATACCAATCATAACGATGTCAAATTACTAATTATCCGTGCAACCGATGTGCCGACATACGTACAGTTTGGTGCGGCAGACCTTGGCGTGGCCGGTAAAGATGTATTAATGGAACATGGTGGTGAAGGCTTATATGAGCCGCTGGATCTGAAAATTGCCTGCTGCCGATTGATGACGGCCGGTCTGATAGAGCCGAAACCACGACGTAACGGAAATTTGCGCGTAGCGACTAAATTTACCAATGTGGCAAAACGTTATTTTGAGTCGCGTGGAGAGCAGGTTGAATTAATTAAATTGTATGGTTCGATGGAACTGGGGCCGGTTGTTGGTTTGTCTGATTTAATTGTTGATGTGGTGGATACCGGTAATACCTTAAAAGCTAATGGATTAAAGCCGGTGGATCATATTGCTGATATCAGCTCGCGACTGGTGGTTAACCGTGCAGCAATGAAGATGAAATATAAAAGAATAACAGATATTATTGAACAGATTCGACAGGTGGTATAACGCTATGTTAAAGATAAAACAACTGTCATTCCGGGAGGAAAATTTCTGGTCAAAACTGGATACCTGCCTTGCCTGGGAGATGAATATTGGTGGTAATGTATCACAGGTTGTGGCTAAAATTCTGGCGGATGTAAAAGAACGCGGTAATCAGGCATTGCTTGAATACACGAACCGTTTTGACCGTATGCAATTAAGTTCGGCGCAGGCGCTGGAACTGAGTGCAGAGCATTTACATCGGGCACTGGCGAAAATTGATGATGTACAACGTGAGGCGCTGGAAAAATCTGCGAGCCGCATTGGTCAATATGCCGAGCATCAGAAGATAGAATCATGGTCCTATACCGAGGAAGACGGTACCGTACTGGGACAGAAAGTCACCGCGATGGATCGTGTGGGTCTGTATGTGCCAGGTGGTAAAGCCGCTTATCCATCATCGGTTTTAATGAATGCCATTCCAGCTAAAGTTGCCGGGGTGCCGGAACTGATTATGGTAGTGCCAACGCCGGATGGTGAAAAAAATAATCTGGTGCTGGCTGCGGCTGCAATTGCCGGGGTTGACCGGGTGTTTACTATTGGTGGAGCGCAGGCAATTGCGGCGCTGGCTTACGGTACGGAAACCATCCCTAAGGTGGACAAAATTACCGGCCCGGGGAACTCGTATGTGGCTACTGCAAAACGTATGGTGTACGGGGTGGTCGGGATTGATATGATTGCCGGGCCATCGGAAATTCTGGTCGTCTGTGATGGTAAAACCCGTGCCGACTGGATTGCGATGGATCTGTTTTCACAGGCGGAACACGATGAAGAAGCACAGTCAATTCTGGTTTGTAGCGATGATGATTTTATTGAACAGGTAAAAAACAGTATAGAAAAACTGCTGGCAGAAATGCCGCGTAAGGCAATTATTCAGGCTTCACTGGAAAACCGTGCGGTTATCATTAAAGCCGAAGGTATGGAATCTGCAATAGAAATTGCCAACCATATTGCTCCTGAACATCTTGAATTGTCAGTCGATAATGCCGAGCAATGGGCGCAGAAGATTCACCATGCCGGGGCTATTTTTATGGGGCGTTACACGGCAGAAGCACTGGGCGATTATTGTGCCGGGCCTAACCATGTGCTCCCTACCTCGGGTACCGCACGTTTTTCCTCACCGTTGGGGGTGTACGATTTTCAAAAACGTTCCAGCCTGATTGGTTGCTCTGTACAGGGTGCGTCGGAGTTAGGTAAGGTTGCATCAACACTGGCGCATGGAGAAGGCCTGTACGCACATGCACGTTCGGCTGAATACCGGGTTAAGACGTAGCTCCCCGAAAAAAGGGCGTGGAGATTGCTCTCCACGCCCTGCCTGAGTGCCAATGGGTCTGGCAAGGTTCTACATCCGCCTGATTAATGCTGTACTTCTATACGCCGAGACAGCGCAACTTCCTGTTTAGGGATGGTAATGGTTAATACGCCATGTTCTGATTTTGCAGCAATTTTATCGGCATCAGCACTGTCCGGTAGCGTGAAACGGCGGTAGAAAGTGCCGCTCTGGCGTTCAACACGGCGGAAGTTTTCCTTCTCTTCAACTGTTTCAGTATTACGCTCACCCTTAATGGTTAAGACTCCTTTTTCCATTGAAATATCAATATTATCAGGGTTGACGCCGGGAATATCTGCGACCAGTTTAAATTCTGCGTCATTCTCACTGATGTCAACAGATGGTGCCCAGTTCGCGGTCGCGACATTTTCATCATCATTCAATTTGGCCAGTTCTGGATTGATTAGTTCACGCTGAAGCTGATTAAACAGGTTCCAGGGGTTGTTGTATTGTACTAAGCTCATGGTTTGTACTCCTCATAGTAATTCATTGCTGTAAAATAATTTAGGGGCGATTTTTTTTATTTCAAGGCCTTTTTTTATTTTTTTATTAACCACGTATAATGTCCGCCATAACCTAACTAGTCGAGAGTGTTGTGCCTGAAAAATTATTACGCTGGATACGCCCCGAAATTCAGAATTTATCTGCCTATCATGTCGCTAATGCAGATGGCCTGATTAAGCTGGACGCGATGGAAAATCCTTATTTGCTACCGGAAAATATACGCCGTGATTTGCAGCATGCGCTGGCTGCTACCGCATTAAATCGCTATCCTGATCCACATGCAAAAGCATTAACCGCCGCGTTGCATACATACATGCAAATACCTTCCGATCGGGCGATTATTTTAGGCAATGGCTCAGATGAATTAATTCAGATACTGGCAATGTCGATACTGAAGAAAAATACCTGCCTGATGGCTTTTGAGCCGGGTTTTGTTATGTACCGAATGATTGCTGAGTTTGCCGGTATTGACTATGTGGGAGTGCCGCTGGATGTGAACTTTAATCTGGATATAGGGTTAACCCTTGATGCAATAGAAAAACATCAGCCAGCAATAATTTTTATTGCCTATCCGAATAACCCCAGTGCCAATCTATTCGATGCTTCCATGATTGAAACCATTATCAGGCTGGCGCCAGGGCTGGTTGTTGTGGATGAAGCCTATCATCCGTTCGCACAAAAAACTTTTCTGCCTGCGTTATCTGAATTTGAAAACCTGATGGTGATGCGCACCGTATCTAAACTTGGTCTGGCGGGCTTGCGTCTGGGTTTTTTATGTGGCTCGCCGGTAATTGTTAATGAAATTGACAAACTTCGTTTGCCCTATAATATTAATGTTTTAACACAAACGGCAGCTCTTTTTATGCTGGAGAATATGGCTGTACTTGAGCAACAGGCCGGGTTTATTTGCGAGCAGCGTACAGGTGTTTTTGCTGCAATGAATAAATATGATGGCATAGAGGTTTTTCCCAGCCAGGCTAACTTTATTTTATTTAGAGTACGGTATAAAAGTAGCGATGAGGTTTTTGATATTATAAAAGATAATGGCGTGTTAATTAAGAATATGAAAGCGACACATGGACCGCTGCGAAACTGTCTGCGGGTGACAATTGGTACTGCGGAAGAGAATAAATTTTTTCTGCAGGCACTGGAAAAAGCATTACGTTAATGACATACTAATTACCGTTCTCATTAGTAATACCCCGTCTGCTTGCGGCGGGGTAGTTTATTAGCGGCTCATTAGTGGTCGTTGCCCCAGTGTAGCACGGATAACAAAACTCTGGCGTTTGCGAAAACCTTCGATACGAAAAACATCACCAGGTTTCCCGGCTGCAATCTGTTTTAGAATATCCTGAGTGGTATAAATTTTCCTGTTATTAATCCCGGTAATGATATCACCGATTTTAATACCGGCGAGGTAACCGGGACCATCAATATCAACCCCGGTAATTAAAATACCATGCGTTGGCTCCAGGTTGGCAGAATGGATAATACCGGGTGTTAACTGCTGACCCTCAACGCCCAGCCAGCCACGTACCACATAGCCATTGGTGACAATTTGATTAAACACATGTTTTGCCATGTTAACGGGAATAGCGAAACTGATCCCTTGATAACTGCCGGTGCTGGAATAGATGTTTGAATTAATGCCGATGATTTCACCCGCAGTATTAATTAATGCGCCACCTGAATTACCCGGATTAATGGCAGCATCTGTCTGTAAAAAATTTTCATAGGTATTGCGAGTAACACGAGTACGACCCGTTGCACTGATAATTCCCTGGGTGACCGTCTGACCGATAGCATAGGGGTCACCAATAGCCAGTACAATATCACCGACCTTTAGTTTGTTGCTGTTACCGATAATAGCAACCGGTAGATTTTTCAGGTTAATTTTTAAAACAGCAAGGTCAGTATCCGGATCGGAGCCGAGAATTTTTGCTGCAACCGTTCTGCCATCTTTCAGATGTACCTGAATTTCATCATGATGTTCAATAACGTGATAATTCGTCAGAATGTGGCCGTGTTTATCGAAAATAATACCTGAGCCAGCAGAGTCTTCATGTAAAACGGGGGTATGGGGTGATCCCTTTGCAAGAAACTGCTGTAACAGGGGCTTTCTGTTAAGGATATTTGTAGATATGTTTTTGACGTAGGAATAGGTTGATATGCTGACCACTGCCGGTGCAGCTTTACTGATGGCAGAAGAAAAACTGTGTATCAAAAAAGGGGGGGGTGCGGCTCGATTTTTTGCCCTGGGTAATGTTTTTATATCGCCATTCCAGAGCAGAAAAATAGCACCTGCCATCAGCCCGAAAACCAGCCAGGCAAAATAATACCCTACTTTTATGTTGTTTTTCTTCATTGTGATTTTGTATCTTATTGTTTTTATTATAATTGATTTATTAAGTTTGGCTAATTTGCTAATTTACGCTATTCTATGCGCGCTTTGCAAGCGATGTGATTAGGATTTCCAGTGAGATTTCGCTACTTTTAGACTGGTTAAAATAACAGTTTTTTGTTGTTCTTGCCTCAACGTAGTTGCCTATCCACTATGGGGTTGAAATTAACGCTTTGCAATCAGGATAGAGTTATTATTTTATTTTTTATCTTTTTTGGAGATAACCATAATGTCTACTGCCGAAACGTCTGGTAAGAAGGTAGATACAGGTCGACGCCGATTTCTGGTTGCTGCTACTTCGGTAGTGGGGGCTGTTGGTGCCGGGTTTGTTGCGGTACCTTTTCTTGAAAGTTGGGAACCGAGTGCACGTGCCCTAAATGCGGGTGCGCCTGTAGAAGTAAATATTAGTAAGCTTGTTGAAGGTCGACTATTAACGGTTGGCTGGCAAAGTAAACCGGTGTGGTTTCTTCGACGGTCGAAGATAACACTGGCCAATCTGCCAAAGAATGATGATCGTCTACTGGATCCTCATTCTGATGCTGTATCACAGCAACCACCCTATGCGAAAAATGAGTATCGATCACGTATAGCAGAAATGTTTGTGGTGGTTGGTATCTGTACTCATCTGGGATGTATTCCAACCTATCGTCCAGATATTGGGCCAGAGGATCTGGGGGCCAACTGGCTGGGTGGTTTCTACTGTCCCTGTCATGGTTCTCGCTATGATCTGGCTGGTCGGGTGTTTAAAGATGTGCCAGCACCACTTAACCTGCTGGTTCCTGATTATTATTATGTCAATAATGATGTCATCCTTGTTGGTGAATCTGGAGGTAAAGCATAATGAGTAGCTTACTAGGCTGGATAGATGATCGTTTTCCATTAACTAAAATGTGGAATGAGCATCTGGCGAAGTACTATGCGCCAAAAAACTTTAATTTCTGGTATTTTTTTGGTTCCTTAGCACTGATGGTGCTGGTTATTCAAATAATTACTGGTATTTTTCTTACCATGCATTATAAACCTGATAGTCATCTGGCGTTTGGTTCAGTTGAATTTATCATGCGCGATGTAAAGTATGGCTGGTTGATTCGCTATATTCATACCACGGGTGCAACTGCCTTTTTTATTGTGGTTTATTTGCATATGTTCCGTGCGTTATTGTATGGCTCATTCAAAAAACCACGTGAATTGCTGTGGTTATTCGGGATGTTTATTTACGTGGCGTTAATGGCTGAAGCCTTTATGGGTTATCTGCTGCCATGGGGTCAGATGTCATACTGGGGAGCACAGGTAATTACTTCTTTGTTTGGCGCAATTCCTGTTGTTGGTCATAGCCTGTTAATATGGATTCGTGGTGATTTCGTCATTGGTGATGCAACATTGAATCGTTTCTTTGCACTGCATGTGATCGCACTGCCGCTAGTACTGGTCTTCCTGGTTATTGCGCACGTTCTTGCGCTGCATGAAGTGGGTTCAAATAACCCGGATGGTATTGAAATTAAGAAAAATAAAGATGCTAATGGTATCCCGTTAGACGGTATTCCGTTCCATCCTTATTACACGGTTAAAGATATCGTTGGGGTAGTCGTATTCCTGTTTTTCTTCTCCATTATCGTGTTTTATCTACCGGCTGGCGGTGGTTATTTGCTGGAAAGTAATAACTTTATTCCGGCTAATATCCTGAAAACGCCGCCAGAGATTTCACCTCTATGGTATTTCACTCCCTTCTACGCGATATTACGGGCTGTGCCTGATAAGTTGATGGGCGTTGGGGCTATGGGTTCGTCCATTGTTGTGCTGTTCTTCCTGCCGTGGATTGATCGTTGTAAAGTTAAATCCATTCGCTATCGTTCAGTTATTTATAAAATAAATCTTGCTGTATTTGTAATAAGTTTTTTCGTACTAGGTTATTTGGGGATGCATCCAGTATCATTAACTAATACCGTGTTATCGCGCGTCTTCGGCTTCCTGTATTTCGCTTTCTTTATTGTATTGTTCATTACATCGAAAAATGAAAGTACTAAACCTGTACCGGATAGGGTGACATCATGAAAAAGACTTTATTGACTCTATTAACGTCCAGTTTGCTGGCTGTCTTCTGGTTGGCGAACCCGGTGATTGCCTCCGCTGATGAAGGGGTTCATCTGGATAAGGCTCCTATCAATATTAGTGATAAGGCCTCACTGCGGCGAGGTGCGAAGATATTCGCGGAGAACTGTTACAGTTGTCATTCAGCGAAATATATGCGCTTTAATCGTATTGCCAAAGATCTTGATATGAGCAACAAGGATGTACGCGATATGATGATCTTTACCCGCGATGCCAAGGGTGCACCAACAAAAATTGGTGCTCTGATGAAAGTTGCCATGACACCCGCTTACGCGAAAAGAGCATTTGGTATAGCAGTGCCAGATCTTACAGTAGAAGCGCGTGCCCGGGGTGCTGACTGGTTATATACCTATCTGCGTAGTTTCTATCTGGATTCCAGCCGTCCGAGCGGTGTGAATAATGTGGTATTCCCCAAGGTTGGGATGCCGGATATTCTCTGGAAGCAGCAGGGCCTGAAAAAAGCCGTGTATAAAACTATTGTACAGGGCGATGGCGTGAAGGCGCAGGTAATTGACCACATGATTACAGTCGTTCCTGGAACCATGAGTACTGCCCAGTTCAACAAGTATACGGCTGACCTGGTCAACTTTATGGTTTACATTGCTGAACCAATACAAAATACACGACGTGCCATGGGCTGGAAAGTGCTTGGCTTCCTGGTTATCTTTTTCGTCTTCGCTTATATGTTGAAGAAAGAGTACTGGAAAGACGTGCATTAGATATTGGTATATTAAGTAACGGTAGTCGGTACAACAATCATTGTATAATGATTGTTGTACCGACTTTTCTGTTCCCATACTGGAAGATAAATGAATTTATATACAACGGCTAACTCAATTGAGTGTCATCGTACCCGTATTGTTTTAACTGAAAAAGACATTACACATGAAATTATTCAGGTTGATCTGAAAAAATTACCGGAAGATTTAATTGATTTAAATCCGTATGGTAGTGTGCCGACCCTGGTTGACCGTGAGCTGGTGTTATATAACTCACGGGTTATTATGGAGTATCTGGAAGAGCGTTTTCCTCATCCGCCATTAATGCCGGTAGGGCCTGTGCAGCGTGCACAAACACGCCTGGCACTATTTCGGGTTGAACATGACTGGTACCCGCTGATAGAAGTTATTGAAACTAAAGCCGAAAAGGCAGTGGTTAAAGCCAAAAAGGAACTAACAGAAAGTATCGCTTCTATTGCAGAAATTTTTACGGTAATGCCGTTTTTTCTCAGTGAAGATTTCAGTCTGGTTGATGCCAGTATTGCACCAATTTTATGGCGTCTGCCTCATTATGGTATTGAGTTACCTAAAGAGGCCAAAGCAGTTAATGACTATGCACAGCGCCTGTTCGATCGTGAAGGTTTTCAATTAAGCCTGACCGAATCGGAGCGTGAGTTACGTCTGTAGTTTGAGTAGCCTGAAATAATAATTGTCTGGACTATCATATTGACTGAACGAATAAAGCACGTCAGGCAGAATGGAATCTGTTAATTTTCTGTTTCAGGTGTTACTCTATTCATCATATTTCAGGATAAAAAAATAGTGCTGATATTATGCCCATGACATCCAGTCATCCCTATCTTGTTCGAGCCATGTATCAGTGGATTAGTGATAATGGCTTAACTCCCTATCTGCTGGTTGATGCAACCATTGAAGATTGCATGGTTCCTGTTCAGCATATCCGTGATGGTAAAATTATTCTGAATATTGCACCAATGGCCGTTAATGGTCTGGTTCTTGGTGATGAAACGGTTACCTTCAGTGCCAAATTTTCAGGTAAATCTGAATCTATCTACATACCAGTTGAAGCGGTGCTGGCTATTTATGCCAGAGAAAACGGTCAGGGTATGATGTTTGCTGAAGAGGAAAACAGGCTAAGTGCGGTAGATGAAAATCAGGGAAAGATAAAAGAAGGCAAAAATATCGTATCGGTTAATCCAGAAGGCAGCAAATCAGGTTCCGACCCGGATAAACCCAAACCACCGAGTTCAGGGCCACCACGACCTAATCTGCATGTTGTTAAATAGTATGTTGTTAAACATGCCATTAAATAAGCATGTCGTCATATAGAACCATTGTGTCATAGAATCGTGCCATAGATGTTTGTGGTTGACAGGAAGTTGATATTCACTCACCCATTAACTGATGGTCTATCAGATCACATAAACAGTGGATAACAAGTAGATGTACTTCCTGTATGCGTGCGGTAGAACCAGATGGCACGCGGATTTCTATATCATTATCTGAGATACATTCGCTCATGCTTCCTCCTTCTTTCCCGCTTAGTGCGATTACCAGCATATCGCGTTCGTGCGCAGCATAGATAGCACTATTCACATTGTCTGAATTACCACTGGTGCTGATTGCCAGCAGGATATCTCCCGACTGACCCAGTGCGGTGACCTGTTTGGAAAAAATCTGCTGATAGCTATAATCATTTGCAATGGATGTCAGTGTCGAGCTGTCGGTGGTTAGTGCGATAGCGGGCAGACCAGGGCGTTCCATTTCAAAGCGATTAAGCATTTCAGAGGAAAAGTGTTGTGCATCACCTGCTGAGCCGCCATTGCCACAGGAAAGTATTTTGCCCCCGTTTAGCAGGCATTGTGTTAGTAACCGTCCGGCAAGCAGGATGGGTTGGGCAAGCGTTTCTGCTGCCATTTGTTTGGTGAGGATGCTTTGCTGAAAATTCTGCTTGATTCGGTTTAGTAAATCCATCTGAAGCTGTTACCTGTAATGGCTGGTGAATTAATTATTACTGAAACAGATAAAAAGGATACTTATTGTTCAGGACACGCTGTTAATACATCCATGTAAACTCGACACCCGCATCCCTGCGGCTGACGGTCTTGAACAATAAGTATCCTTTTTATCTATCCTGTTAGTATGTGGCTATTAAAACGCATTTTTTATCCAGTTGAAAGTGTAGTTTACATTGTCCGGATGGAACTGACTGCGTTCTGCTGAAGGCGACATGGCGACAACATCGAACCGGGCAACTGGGAATTGTGTATGCTGTTGCAGGTATAACTCGGCCGTGCGTCTAATTTTCTGCTGCTTTTGCAGGGTAATGCTTGCTTCAGCCCCACCGAATGTATCATTTTTACGAAAACGCACTTCAATAAAAACCAGATTTTTTTGATCCAGCATAATAATATCTATTTCACCCAGGCGACAAAGGAAGTTTTTTTCCACCAGCTTCAGACCCTGTTCTTTCAAATAGAGATAGCAGGCCTGCTCTGCCTGTTCTCCCTGTTGTAGATGCTGCGCTTTCAATGCTGCATGGGGGCTGGCTGTACAGATTTGATTACAGGTGTAACGGTATTGTCTGTACTGGAAATTATTCCGTCTTTCTGCGTGGGCAGGGCTTCAATTTTAATTTCAGGTTTTATATAGACGGCACGTCCGTTAATAAATCTGGCCCATAACAGGTGGCGTATAATTCGCCCATTTTTATCCAGCTGGATATTACCGGTTGCTCCGGAAAAACGCGCAAAATTATTTTCATGCAGGTATTGAAGATTAAACAGTAGATGGTAAGCATCAACTCCCAGTGCAAACAGACGGGTATAACGTTGTTGATCGGGCCAGTTTGTTTTGAATATCTGTTTTAGTCGGTTCATGTTTTCTGCCATCTTACTATCAGATTTTGAGTTTTCCAGTACCCAGGGCATGTCACAGAATAACAGACCGTCCAGATCGTTATCACGGCTAACATCTGGGGTTCCGGTATAAACGCTTGATGTAGCGTATACCGGCAGGGCACCTGCATGATGAAATCTTAATGAAGGAACAATACCGCGGGCAGATCGGGGAGTGGCTGCGATAAAAATCATATCTACATCATGTCTGCGATAAGGCATAAATTTTAATTTTTCACCCAATGTATCTTGAATTCTATGGTATCGCATTGTACTCTGGTCGAGATTAAACAGCCGTCGTATGGGGCGGGAAAAATCGGCACTGGTGCTGGAATAGTCCTGTGTTGCAATAACATTGCCGCCAAGTTGTTCAAAATAGGCAGAAAATGCATTTTGAATACGTCGTCCCCAGTTATTGTCCGGTGCCAGTATTACCACTTTCTGCTTACCCTGGCGTATTGCCAGTTCTGCTACTTGCCGGGCTTCATCTTCCGGAGACAGGCCAAACTGAAAAAGATTATTCGTTTGCATCTGAGGGTTGTTACTATAATTTAAGGTCAGCACCGGTATGGGTAAATCATGTTGTTGCTCAAGTTTGCTGATAAGTGTTTTATCAAGTGGTCCGATAATATTCGTTGCACCATCATCAATAGCCTGCTGGAGGAGTTGGCTAAAGGAGACATTCGGGTCGGCTGTATCATAAAACTTGAGGGTCGGTCGTGTTGTCGCATCGTCATCCGTATAGTAAGCACTTAATAGACCATTTTGTATGGTTACTGCGGCACCAGCAAATTTGCCCTGCTGGGGCAGTAGTACAGCAATGCGTTTCACTTTTATTGCGGTGGCGGTGTAGTCATCAATCAGGTGTGATAAAAATATATTGCTGACTGGCTGTTGTGGATGGCGAGTGCCCCAGTCCAGTACTGCATTTTCAACTTTATTGATATTACGCTGTCCCTGTGAACTGAAGTTGCGCATAATACGTGCTAGATCTAGCCAGGCCAGGATTCCTGGATCCGTTGAAGTCTCCTGTTCTAAAGCAGTCGCAGACATACTCGATAAAACCGTCCAGATCTGTTCGTTATTTTTGAGCCTGGCATCGGCAGTGTCGAATTGTGTTTCAAGTTCCACTCGTGTTTTCACTGCACGCATTGAATAACCAAGGGCTGCATCAATATCGGCGAGTAGTATTTTTGCCTGTAATTGACGTGATTGACGTAGACTACCTGTTGGTGGTAACAGGGTAATTGCCTTTTCCGGATTATTTTCTGCAAGAGCTACTCTGGCCGCCAGCAGACGTGTTTCGCCCATAATTGCGGCATCGGGTTTCATGCTATCGAGTATTTTGCCAGCGGATTTCAGATCGTGTTTATAGTAAAACAGCCGGGCAGACCTGAGAAGTAGTCTCTGGCGTTGTTCACCGCGAATTTCATTTGCCTGTGCTAAAGCCTGATTAGCCATATCACCCAGTTCGGCGGGGGTCATTTTAGACAGCGTTTCAGTATCCAGCGGTGTTGTGTTAATTTTTTTTAACGGGGAGATGCTGCAGGCGGACAGAAAAATACAGCAACAGAAAATGAGACGTTTTAAAGTTTGTATATTCAAGATACTATGTATATTGTAATTAATGTCAGGAAGGTGAAGTATGTTTTGTAGGGCTGATTGTGTCAATTGAAATCTTACCGGGAAAGCTTTATCTGGTGGCAACACCGATAGGAAATCTGGGTGATATAAGTCGTCGAGCCATTGAGATATTAACAGAAGTTGACATCGTTGCTGCTGAGGATACTCGCCATAGTCAGAAACTGTTATCCTACCTTGGTATATCGCCCCGCATGATAGCCTGTCATGAACATAATGAAGATCAGCTTGGTCCAAAATTAATTGGCTGGTTGCAGCAGGGTAAGTCGATAGCGCTAATCTCCGATGCCGGTACACCACTGGTTAGTGACCCTGGTTACCGGCTGGTAAAGCTGGCGCATCATCATGATATTCAGGTTGTGCCGGTACCGGGAGCCTGTGCTGCGATTGCAGCATTAAGTGGTGCTGGGCAGGCAACCGACCATTTCTGTTTTGAAGGTTTCGTACCGGCAAAGTCAGCGGCACGGGTGCAGGTTTTTGCAGCACTGAAGTACGAAAGGCGTACGATGATATTCTACGTATCCTGCCATCGTATCAGAGAAACACTGGATGATATGGTCGCCGTACTGGGTGAAAACAGAAATATTACCTTTGCTCGTGAAATAACAAAAACATTTGAAACAATTCGGTGTACAACGCTGGCGGCGTTACGCCAGTTTGTTGCCGCAGATGAAAACCAGCGCAAAGGTGAGATCGTGCTGGTGCTTGAGGGTTGTCAGCAGCCACCGGATAATAACACCCAGACAACAAATTTTCTGAAAATCCTGTTGCAGGAGCTGCCGGTTAAGCAGGCGGTTTCTTTTGTAGTAAAAATGACCGGTGCCAATAAAAATGAAGTATATAAAAAAGCGCTCGCCTTAAAACAGGAACATGAATAGGAATGCCGGTCATGTCTGCTGTGATTATTTATATCCCCAGTTTTTTTTCAAGGTAGTGAATATTAGTGCCACCGGCCTGGAAATTAGCATCATTCAGGATATCTTTATGCAGTTCAATGTTAGTACGAATGCCAGTGATGTTGATCTCATCCAGCGCGCCCCGCATTCTGGCAATAGCAACATCACGAGAACTGCCATAAGCAATTAATTTACCAATCATGGAATCGTAGTTAGGCGGTACGGTGTAGCCACCATAAATATGGGTATCAACACGAATACCGGGCCCGCCTGGTGGGTGGTAACGTTCGATTTTCCCCGGTGATGGCATAAACGTGCGTGCATCTTCTGCGTTGAGGCGGCATTCAATGGCATGCCCGCGAATTTCAATATCGCTTTGTTTGTAACGTAGTTTTTCCCCGGAGGCAATGTAGAGTTGCTCTTTAATAATATCAACACCGGTAATCATTTCAGTAACAGGGTGTTCAACCTGTATCCGGGTGTTCATTTCAATAAAGTAAAACTCATTGTCCTGGTAGAGAAATTCAAAAGTGCCAACACCTCGGTAACGCATTTTATTGCAGGCATCAACACAGCGCTGACCAATTTTTTTACGCTGTTTGGGAGTAATGCCGGGGGCGGGTGCTTCCTCCAGTACTTTCTGGTTGCGGCGTTGCATCGAACAATCACGCTCGCCCAGGTGAATAGCATTGCCCTGACCATCAGATAATATCTGAATTTCTATATGACGGGGCATCTGTAGATATTTTTCCATATAAACCGTACTGTTGCCAAAAAAGCTACCCGCTTCCTGTCTGGTAAGATTTATTGAACTTTGCAAAGTGGCATCGGAGTGTACGACACGCATACCGCGTCCACCACCACCGCCAGCGGCTTTAATAATGATGGGGTAGCCAATTTTATTTGCCAGCGCCAGATTAATATCAGAATCATTACCCAGCGGGCCGTCTGAACCGGGTACACAGGGCACCCCGGCGCTTTTCATGGTTTCAATGGCGGCGACTTTATCTCCCATGGTTCGAATAGATTCCGGTGTCGGTCCGATAAAAATAAAACCACTATCTTCAACGCGCTCGGCGAAATCAGCATTTTCAGATAAAAAACCATAGCCGGGATGGATGCCCATGGCATCGGTCACTTCTGCGGCACTGATGATTGCCGGTATATTCAGGTAACTCTGGTCGGATGGTGCAGGGCCAATACAGACTGTTTCGTCCGCCAGACGAACATGCTTTAAATCACGATCGACATCGGAATGTACTGCAACCGTCTTAATACCCAGTTCACGGCAGGCACGCAATATACGTAATGCTATTTCGCCGCGGTTAGCGATAACAACTTTGGATAACATAATAGTGCCTTACTCAATAACAATGAGTGGTTGGCCGAATTCAACTGGCTGTGTGTTTTCAACTAGAACTTCCTTGACTGTACCGGACTTGTCCGCTTCAATCTGGTTGAGAATTTTCATTGCTTCAATAATACAGATGGTATCGCCCTCATTCACACTATCGCCGATCTTGACAAAATCGGGTGCTCCTGGGGAAGGAGCGCTGTAAAAAGTACCCACCATGGGTGCGTTTACTGTGTGGCCGCTTATTTCATCGGTTGCATCGTTGCTCTCCGATTTTGTTTCCATACTGGCATTATCGGGTGGTGGGGCAACCGCATACTGTTGTACGGGCATGGGCGCTGGTGCAGCGTAGCGGGAGATGCGTATAGATTCTTCGCCCTCATTTATTTCGATTTCGGCAATACCGGATTCTTCCAGTAGTTCAATGAGTTTTTTAACTTTGCGTATATCCATCAGGATTACCCTTTGTTTAAATAAGTAAATGCAGCTCGTAAAGCAAGTTCGTAGCCCTGTGTACCAAGGCCAGAAATAACACCCACTGCAATATCAGAAAAATAGGAATGTTCACGAAAGGCTTCGCGCGCATGAACGTTGGATAAATGAATTTCAATAAACGGAATTTGTACCGCACTTATTGCATCACGTAGTGCAATGCTGGTGTGCGTGAAGGCCGCAGGATTGATAATAATAAAACGTGTTTTATCTGTTTGTGCCTGATGAATACGGGCGATCAGTTCCGCTTCGGCATTGCTCTGGTAACTGTCAATACTCAGTTTGTAGCGTTGTGCCAGGTTTTGCAACCGGGTGGTAATGGATTCGAGTGTATCAAAGCCATAGTGTTCGGGTTCGCGGGTGCCTAGCAGGTTTAAGTTGGGGCCGTTTAGTACAAGCAGGTCAGGCATGAAGGTGTATTGGTGAAAATATTAAAAGATATTAGTAATTGTGCATAACTGTAGAGAAAAAGTCCACTATTTCGTCGAATTTGTGGCGAAATTAATTGGTAATAAAGAAATTATATCAGTTACTACCGATGCCAAGCCGCTTTAATATTGATATTGCACGGTTTTTGCTGAGTTCTCCAGTGAATGTGGCGCTAATTTTACCTTTCCTGTCTATAAATACTGAGTAAGGAAGACTGTCAGTTCTGTTTCCATAACGTTTTGCCAGGCCCATAGCTTCTTCCTGAGCGGCCATGATCGGGTAGTTTATCTTCATTTTCTTTGCAAATTTACGTACGTTTGGTTCGTTATCAACGGCAATGCCGATTATCTGGAAGTTCTGCCCGCCATATTTTTTCTGTAGCTGGATAAATTCAGGCGTTTCACGTCGGCAGGGCGGGCACCAGGTCGCCCAGAAATTTAACAGTATGACTTTATTATTCCATTCCCGGATAGAGCGCATTTTGCCATGCAGGTCTTCAATCGCAAATTCCGGTCGCATCTGTCCGATAATCGGCCTGTGATCCGGTTTGTTAAGGCCTCTATAGGTTTGAAATACGTAGTAGCTGCCGCCACTAATCACCATGATAGTGATAAAAATAAATATATTTTTCATCTTACCTGGATAATTAGAGAAATAGATTTCTTCAGAGGTTCCCTAATTTAAATATCCGCTTTCAGCGCGCGCCTGATGTGTGCAGCAAACTGTCTGGCCTTCATATAACCGACTACACGATAGTTTCTATGCTCCTTACCTTTGGTATCAAAAAACATAATGGATGGTGGTCCGATGATGCCAAAGTGTTTGTATAACTGAACGTCCTGTTTATCGTTAGCAGTAACGTTGGCCTGTAATAAAACCACACCTCGCAGCGCGCTCTTTACGCTGGGGTTGGTAAAAGTAAACACTTCCATTTCCTTGCAGGATACACACCAGTCAGCATAAAAATCCAGCATAACCGGTTTACCGGCTGCTTTTGCCTCTGCCAGTGCAGCGTTTAAGCCTTTAATTCCTTTAATCTGTTTAAACGTTAATGCTGAGTGTTGCTGTTGTGAAGAAGATGAAGTAATCGTTTCCAGACCTTCCAGTGGCTGGAGAACGTTACGATTTCCACCCGCCAGACCAAGCAGAATAATAATGCCGTAGATCAGAAATACGATCCCAAAACCTTTCCATAACCTTTTCCAGCCATTGCTGCCGCTGGGTAAACTGTCTATTGCGCCCATATAAATGGCAGAGACGATAATCAGTATTGCCCATAATGACATGGTTAAAGTAACCGGTGCTACTCTTTCCAGTAACCAGATGGCGAGAGCCAGCAGAAGTACACCGAATACTGCTTTCACAGCATCCATCCATTTGCCCGCTTTGGGTAACAGTTTGCCAGCAGAAGCACCAATTAATAATAGAGGTGTACCCATCCCCATGCTTAATGCAAACAGTGCCATTCCTCCAAGCAAGGCATCACCGGTGTTGGCAATATACAGTAATGCACCAACCAGTGGAGCGGTAACACAGGGGCCGACAATCAGTGCGGACAGAAAGCCCATGATGGCGACACCAATTAACGTGCCACCATGCTGACTATTGCTTGCACTAGTTAATTTGTTTTGAATACTGGCGGGCATTTGCAGTTCGTAGAAGCCGAACATGGAAAAGGCGAGTGCGACAAAAATAGCTGAAAAGCCACTAATAATCCACGGATTCTGGAACCATGCCTGGATGTTTTCACCTGATAGACCAACCAGGACACCAACAATAGTGTAGGTGGCGGCCATTGCCAGCACATAGACCGCAGATAGTAACAGTGCCTTGCGGGTAGAAATATCCTTCCCCTGACCAACAATAATGCCTGATAGAATCGGGATCATTGGAAATACGCAGGGAGTAAAAGCAAGTAGCAGGCCGGCACCAAAAAATATCAGCAGGGTTAATAGAGTATTGCCATTTTTCAATGTGTCAGCAATTTTATCCTGCGCCGAAAGGGGTGCCGTACTAGCGCTTGACTGGGCAGGGGTGGATGTGGCTGATTGTGCGGCAGCAGCAGTGGATATCGGGGAGAGCTTTATTTTAAATGTACGTATTTGTGGCGGGTAGCAAATTCCGGATATTTCAGAGCAGCCCTGATAACGAACCTTGAAACTGACTTCTTTGCCCGCATTACCTGTATAGTGGTAGGGTAATGTGGCGGTGGCAAAATGGTGGTAGACGTGCAGGGTTTTATTAAACACGGGGTCTGCTTTCGGTTCCCCTTTGGGCATGATCAGTGGCTGGGTTTGTACCGATGAATCATCTATGGTGATCTTCATTTGGTCACGATACAGGTAGTGGCCTTTGGCAATCACCCATTTGGCGGTAAATTGTCCAGGTTTGGGTTGTATAGTTAGCTGGAAAGCCTGATCGGGATCCAGAATCTTATCCTGCCCGCTGAGTCCATCAAGAAGATTTAAGTTGTTGCCTGCGAAAAGTGGCAGGCTCACGCTGAGCAATAACAGTGTGGAAAATAAGCGGGATAAAAAATTATTCATATTAGATTCCAGGGTAATATATATTGGCGTGGTGTATGGGGATATGGGGTAATTTTAGCGTATTATTGACGTTCAAATTTAGACACAAAAAGTTAACAGGGTTCATTTCAGGGTTGGTTTATTCGCGTTTTATACCTGTTTAATCCAGTTATCTCTTCACAAAACCGGTCGTTAGAGAGAAGATATCACATAAATTATACTCTACCTGATTGTTCAGGCCGATTATTCAGGCCGATTATTCAGCCGATTGCTCAGAAATTTCTGTTGCATGGCGAAGTGGATGCCCGTGCAGGGAATTATTTAAATCATAGCGTATCCATAGTATATTCACTAATGTTTTCGGGTAAAAACCTAATGTTAAGAAACTGGCCATTATTATTTATTGTTATTCCGCTGATGGAACTGTACTTTATGATTAAAGTTGGTGAATATATTGGTGCTTTCTGGACGATTGCACTGGTACTGATTACCGCTTTTATTGGGGTAAATATGTTGCGTTACCAGGGTATGAATATGCTGACACGGGCGCAACGCAGTCTGTCGCAGGGCACCTTGCCAGCAATGGAAATGATGGAAGGAATGGTGCTTGCGGTGGGTGGTGTGTTATTAATTACCCCTGGTTTTATTACTGATATTCTGGGGTTTTTATGTATGATTCCAGTAACGCGCCGTATCATTATCCGGGTAATTATTTCACGCGGGGGTATTCATCAAAGTCATTTTGGTGCAGGCGATTTTTATGAACAGCCTCATAAAGATGAATTTATTGATGGGTTTCAGCGCGGGCATGAGCAAAAAGAGCCTGCTGAACCCGTTCGTAAAGGCCGTATCATTGAAGGTGAATGCCATCACGAAGACTAACCAGACGGTTCCCCGGTATAATTACTTTTTATAGTCGGATTCTTTATTTCCTGCCCTTGAAATTCCCATTATCACCCACATTTAACCTTTTAACATAAATAGGACGAGTTTTCGGTGTTGATTTGCTTGACTCTGATAGATTCGTCATTATGATTAGCACTCATAGCAAGAGAGTGCTAAAAACAGTGATCTCATTCGTCAATTAATTATCTTAAAAGAGGGTTATAAAAAATGAAAATACGTCCGTTACACGACCGTGTTGTTGTTAAACGTATGGAAGAAGAACGCACCAGTGCTGGTGGCATCGTAATTCCTGATTCGGCAGCAGAAAAACCGGTCAAAGGTGAAGTGCTGGCTGTCGGCAACGGTAAAATTGCTGATTCAGGTGAAGTTCATGCACTGGATGTAAAAGTCGGTGATCAGGTACTGTTTGGTAAATATTCCGGTACTGAGCTTAAAGTGGATGGCGAAGAAGTTCTGATTATGCGTGAAGAAGACATACTGGGTGTGTTTGCAGCATAAGTGATTGACCACGCAGTCATCATGCAGAGTAATCAGACATAAGTAATCAGACACTAAGTAATCAGAAACAGTAGTCAGATTTAATTATTTAATAGTATTCTAAGAGGAAGAAAACATGTCAGCAAAAGATGTACGTTTTGGCGATGATTCACGTAGCCGTATGGTTAACGGTGTGAACATTCTGGCCAATGCAGTAAAGGTAACCCTTGGCCCGAAAGGCCGTAACGTTGTGCTGGAAAAAGCCTTCGGTGCTCCCACAATTACCAAAGATGGCGTTTCTGTTGCCAAAGAAATTGAACTCGAAGACAGGTTCGAAAATATGGGCGCGCAGATGGTGAAAGAAGTATCGTCTCAAACGTCCGACATTGCTGGTGATGGCACTACTACAGCAACCGTACTGGCTCAGGGTATTGTACGTGAAGGCATGAAATCAGTTTCTGCCGGGATGAACCCGATGGATCTGAAACGTGGCATCGACAAGGCAGTTGTCGCAGCGGTAGAAGCATTACGCAAACTTTCCAAGCCATGTGCTGATACTGCGTCTATTGCTCAGGTTGGTACCATTTCAGCAAATGCTGATACCAGTGTTGGCACCATTATCGCCGAAGCCATGGATAAAGTCGGTAAAGAAGGTGTGATTACGGTTGAAGAGGGTAATTCACTGGAAAATGAGCTGGAAATTGTTGAAGGTATGCAGTTTGACCGTGGTTACCTGTCGCCTTATTTCGTCAATAACCAGGAAAGCATGAGTACAGATATGGAAAATCCGTACATCCTTATTTTTGATAAGAAAATCGCCAATATTCGTGAGTTGCTGCCAACACTGGAAGCAGTAGCCAAATCCAGCCGCCCATTGTTAATTATTGCTGAAGACGTTGAAGGTGAAGCGTTAGCAACACTGGTTGTTAACAGTATGCGTGGTATTGTTAAGGTCTGTGCAGTGAAAGCGCCGGGTTTTGGTGATCGCCGTAAAGCCATATTGCAGGATGTTGCAATTCTGACCAAGTCAACGGTTATTTCTGAAGAAGTCGGTCTGTCACTGGAAAAAGCCACACTGGAAGACTTAGGTTCAGCAAAGCGTATTACCATAACAAAGGAAAATACAGTTATTATTGATGGTGCTGGATCAGCCAAAGATATTAAGGCGCGTGTCACACAAATTCGTGCGCAAATTGAAGAAGCGACTTCTGATTACGATATAGAAAAATTGCAGGAACGCGTGGCTAAGCTGGCCGGTGGTGTAGCCGTGATTAAAGTTGGTGCTGCTACCGAAATGGAAATGAAAGAGAAAAAAGCACGGGTGGAAGATGCATTACACGCTACCCGCGCGGCAGTAGAAGAAGGCGTTGTCCCTGGTGGCGGTGTCGCATTGATTCGCGTCTGTGCTGCGGTTGATGGTGTACGCGGTGATAACTCCGATCAGGATGTGGGTATTTCTATTGCCCGTCGTGCGATGGAAGATCCATTGCGCCAGATTGTTGCCAATGCTGGTGAAGAAGCTTCGGTTGTGCTGGCAAATGTTGCTGCGAAAAAAGGTAACTATGGTTACAATGCAGCAACCGGTGAGTATGGTGACATGATTAAGATGGGTATTCTTGACCCGACTAAAGTTACCCGTTCTGCACTGCAAAATGCGGCCTCCGTTGCTGGTCTGTTGATTACAACTGAATGTATGGTTGCAGAAATACCTAAGGATGAAGCGCCGATGCCTGGTGGTGGTGACATGGGTGGTATGGGTGGTATGGGCGGCATGATGTGATAGCCGTTGTGCGTTAAATCCATATACTCTGGAAATCAGTGTATTCTGGTTTATAAAAAGCCCCGTTGCTAATAACGGGGCTTTTTTGTTGGGAAAATCATTGGGAAAACGCACCGTGTAATGCACTCTCATGGTATAGTTAGCTCTGGAGCTGGCCAGGCAATCGCGCCTGTTAGTTGTACCGGTTTATCCGGTATCAATGATGCAGGGGAGGAAAGTCCGGGCTCCGCAGGACAGAGTGCCAGGTAACGCCTGGGAGGTGAAAACCTACGGAAAGTGCCGCAGAAAATATACCGCCTGCTGTCTCATCGTAAATGGCAGGTAAGGGTGAAATGGTGTGGTAAGAGCGCACCGCGCCATTGGCAACAATGGTGGCAGGGTAAACCCCACTCGGAGCAAGACCAAATAGGGGAACATAATGCGTGGTCCGCGCTGTTCCCGGGTAGGTTGCTTGAGGTGCATGGTGACATGTTATCCAGATGAATGATTGCCCTGGACAGAACCCGGCTTATCGGCCAGCTCCTTCTTTTTTCTGTCCCTTGACTTCTGAGGTGAGGTTCTACGTTGCCAAAGAAATTTATCCTGCCGGATTGATCCGGTAACTCCTGTTTTTTATTCCTTACTATGGTTTTCTGTAACGTACTGTAAACTATCTATTTTCTTCGTTTTCCATATCAGAGTGTGGCGGTCAGCATAGTGTTTTGCATCCGATATATTCATTAATTGGTAATTCCCTGTCTTCTGGAAGATGTTTCGCTGCTGATATCAGTTCCTATACTACCGTTAACTAAGCGCTAAGACTTAAAGTAAATTATTAGCTTTAATAATCAACTTTATGATTTGAAAAATAACTTTAACTTTAGTTCCTTCTACTTTCCTTAAATACTGGCTAAGTCGCTGTCGGCATTGTAGTTTTTTGCCAGTTTCAGGCATAAAAATACTTGACATTGAGGGGTGAGACTACCTATAGTGTGAATATGTGGGAAGAAGTGGCGTAAAGTGGGTTTTTATGGTTTTTTGTTACAACATTATTATCACCAATATAACAATAACAAATGAATTTTCGTGGGATCAACAATGTTTCTCTTGATGTCAAAGGCAGAATGGCTATGCCTGCGCGTTATCGTGAGCGTTTGCTTGAGCGTTGTGGCGGTCGCTTAGTTGTTACCATCGATCGTGACCATTGTCTGCTTGTTTACCCGCTTCCCGAATGGGAAATTATTGAAGCTAAATTAAATCAACTACCAAGTCTGAACAGACAGGCGCGTTTATTGCAGCGTCTTTATATCGGTCATGCAACCGAACTGGATATGGATGCTCAGGGCAGAATTTTATTACCACCTATGTTACGCGAATATGCCGGTCTTGGTAAAAAAATCGTATTAATCGGCCAGGGTCGTAAGTTTGAAATCTGGGATGAAACACTCTGGAATGAAAGTCAGGAGGCGTGGGTAGAGGCGGTGCAATCCAGTGAAGGTGAGCTTCCTGCCTCACTGGAAGAACTCTCTTTATAGACATGGAAGTATTTGCTCATCAGCCAGTGTTGCTTGAGGAATCACTGGTGGCGCTGGCTATTCGCTCTGATGGTGTCTATGTAGATGCAACATTCGGTCGTGGTGGGCACAGCCGGGCAATACTGGACAGGTTGAATACATCAGCCTGTCTGCTGGCATTAGATCAGGACTTGCAGGCAATTGCCTATGGGCAGAAGTATTTTGCTGAGGCGTCACAATTAAGGCTGGAACACTGTAATTTTAATCAACTTAAAAGCCGGGTTGAAAAATACGGTCTGACAGGAAAAGTGAACGGTATTCTGATGGATTTAGGCGTGTCATCACCGCAGCTGGATGATGCTAGCCGTGGATTTAGTTTTGTACGTTCCGGACCGCTGGATATGCGGATGGATACCAGCCGTGGTGAATCGGCGGCCCAGTGGCTGGCACGAGTCGAAGCGGATGATCTTGTCAGGGTATTAAGACGTTATGGGGAAGAACGCTTTGCCCGACGAATTGCTAGCGCAATTGTGGTAGTACGCGATAAGCAGGCAATTACAACCACCGATCAACTGGCGCAAATTGTAACCGATGCCATACCGGTAAAAGAAAAGCATAAACATCCGGCGACCCGTAGTTTTCAGGCAATTCGGATTTATGTTAATCAGGAATTAGACGCGCTGGAACAGGGGCTGGAGAACGCTATTTCCGTACTGGCTCCGGGTGGAAGGCTGGTTGTTATCAGCTTTCATTCACTGGAAGACCGTATTGTAAAACGGTTTATGCGTGATAAATCGAGTCGGCCCAGATTACCGCCGGGTCTACCGGTTATGGATGCAGATATTGATGTACCTTATCAGTTGGTGGGTAAACCGGTAGTGGCCGGTGAGCGGGAATTGTCAGGGAATCCCAGAGCCAGAAGTGCACGCCTGCGTGTGCTGGAGAAAAAAGCATGATGAGCAGACAGAGAATACTTGTTGTCGTAACAATATTGTTTATGATGGTACAGGCATCGGCGTTATTGCTTATTTATAGCAAACATCAGTCTCGAAAGCTATTTTCCGAATTGCAGCAGTTGAATCACGAGGTTGACGCACTCAATACGCAATGGGGGCAATTACAACTGGAACAGAGTGCCTGGTCAGGTCGCGGGCGTATTGAACGCAAGGCACGTACAGAATTATCTATGGTATTACCTGAGTCGGATAAAGTAATTTTTGTGGAATTAAAATGAAGCCAGAAAAATCTTTATCGCGTTCTCGTCAATCGGCTTCTCGTAAACGGGGGCAACAGCATAGAGTTAAAAAGACCCTGATGCCATGGCGGCGTTTTTCAGTCCTTGTTGTTTTTGTTGCGCTGGTGCTGGTGCTGGTGGGCAGAGCGTTGGATATACAGGTTTTGCGTAGTCAGTTTTATCAGCAACAGGGCGAGGCCAGACAGGTTCGTACGATATCAATTCCTGCGCATCGTGGTGATATCATCGACCGAAATGGTCAACCACTTGCAATTAGTGCACCGGTAAAAAGTATCTGGATTAATCCGCGGAAAGTACAGGGTACTCATCTCGCACTGGCTCCACTGGCGAAATTACTGTCGCTGAATCCTGTGCATTTGCGAAAAAGAATTAAACGTAATGCCAGGCGTGAGTTTATGTATATTAAACGTCATATATCCCCACAACTTGCCAGTCAGGTGATGGCTTTATCCATACCGAGTGTTGCTGCGCAGAATGAATATCAACGTTATTACCCCAGTGGTGAGGTGAGTGCGAATGTGGTGGGGTTTACTGATATTGATGACAATGGTCAGGAAGGTATAGAACGCGCATACAACAAAACCCTTAGAGGGGTGCCGGGTAAAGAGCGGGTAATACGAGATCGACTGGGCAGAGTCATTGATGATATTGAGCGTATTACACCGGTGCGACCGGGACAGGCTATTCAGCTAAGTCTGGATAAGCGCTTGCAGTATCTGACTTACCGTACTTTAAAAGCTGCGGTGATTAAAAATAATGCGGTGTCCGGATCAGCGGTAGTGCTTAATGCAAAAACTGGCGAAGTGCTGGCGATGGCTAACATGCCCTCATTTAATGTCAATGATAGAAAACAATTGACCCTGCAGGTAATGCGTAATCGGGCGGTAACCGATGTGTTCGAACCGGGTTCAACCATGAAACCGATTAGTATTGCTGCTGCTCTGGAAAGTGGGCACTGGAAACCTTCCACTAAAATAAACACGTCGCCAGGCTATTTAAGGCTGGGTAGAAATATTATTCGTGACGAAGGTAACTATGGGGTCCTGGATGTTGGCGGAGTGATTGAAAAATCCAGTAATGTTGGTGTAAGCAAAATTATGCTATCAATAAATAGTGATCTGCAATGGGATATGTATAAAAAGATAGGTTTTGGCATGAGTACCGGTAGTGGCTTTCCTGGCGAAGCGAGTGGACATCTTTCACATAACGCAATGAAAAATGATTTTGCCCGAGCAACCATGGCATATGGTTACGGTATTTCGGTAACCCCTTTACAGCTTGCCCGTGCCTATGCGGCCATTGCCAATGACGGGGTGATGCCACCGATACGTTTTCTCTACGATAATCACACCGATGGTCTTGTTGGTAAACGGGTTATGTCGGCGCATATAGCCAGAGAGCTTAGAAAAATGATGCGACGTGTGGTGAACCCCGGGGGAACCGGAACACGGGCGCGTGTGGCTAATTATTCTGTTGCTGGCAAAACCGGTACGGTGCATAAATTTATTGCTGGAGGCTATGCCAAAGATCGTTATATTGCTATTTTCGCCGGGATGATTCCGGCAGGACAGCCACGGTTGGTGATGGTCGTTGTTATTGATGAGCCACGCAATGGTGAACACTATGGTGGGCAGGTGGCTGCACCGGTATTTAGTCAGGTTATGACTGGTGCTGTGCGTTTAATGAATATTGCACCGGATAAGGTTTCACCGCAACGATTACTGACAGCAAAATGTAAAGTTCCGCTAGCTACTCATCATTTTCCTGCCGGGCGGCAAGTTAATCAGCTATCAGGCAGGAAGGTGTAATGGTATGAAAACGTCTATGCCACTGGATTTTTTGCTTGAAGGTTTTATCGACGATAGCATGATTGAGCAGTGTAAAAATATTGAAATCAATGTGCTGGTGCAGGATAACCGCAAAGTAAGAAAGGGCAACCTGTTTATCGCTTATCAGGGCTTGAATACACACGGTCTGTTGTATGCGCAGGATGCGGTTGCCAAAGGGGCAAGCGTTGTGCTGTGGGATGGCGATATTGCTAATCGTGATGAAATATTAACCTCTATTTCCAGCAAGGCACTATGTCTTCACTGTAAAAATTTAAAATATAAAGTGGGTGAAATCGCTTCACGATTTTATGAACAGCCATCCTTATCACTGAATATGATTGGTGTAACTGGTACGGATGGTAAAACCACTATCGCGCATTTTATTGCCCAGTGCCTGGATGCCTATGATGTCCATTGCGGCATACTGGGTACACTGGGAAATGGTTTTATTAATGATTTACATCCTACCGGATTAACTACCGTTGATGCCTTGCAGGTGCAGAAAACTCTGAGTGATATTAAAAATTCTGGTGCCAGACACGCGGTGATGGAAGTATCTTCTCATGGACTGGAGCAGGGTCGGGTGAGCGGTGTGGCATTTACCACCGCAGTATTCAGTAACCTTGCTTCGGATCACATGGACTATCACAAATCTATGGATAACTATATTGAAGCAAAACGAAAACTTTTCTATACGCCGGGTTTAAAAGCGGCTGTTATTAATCTCGATGACAAGTTTGGTCGTGTGCTGGCAAAAGAATGTCGACAGCATGTTTGTGTCTGGGGGTATAGTCAGCAGAAAAATACTCATCTATACGACGATTGTGCTGATTATCTGGTTCATGCTACTGAAATAGAACCGTATAAACATGGTTTTCAGCTTGCTGTTACGACTCCCGTAGGTGCTGGACATTTCGATATACCAGTACTGGGACGTTTTAATGTATCAAATGTACTTGCAGTGCTGGCAACACTGCTGATTAGTCAATCGAGTTTTGATGATGCAATAAAAAGTCTGCGTAATATTCATCCGGTTGACGGTCGGGTGGAATTAATTGCTGAAGAAGGTAAACCAGTGGTGGTGGTGGATTATGCACATACCGAACAGGGGCTGGCTGCAGTCTGTCAGTCGGTTCGTGAGCATTTTAGCGGTGATCTGTGGTGCGTGTTCGGCTGTGGCGGTGATCGTGACCGCAGTAAACGTCCATTGATGGCAAAAGTGGTGGAAAAATATGCAGATAAAATTATTGTAACCACCGATAACCCGCGGCATGAGGATCCATCAAAAATTATTGATGAAATTATGGCGGGTTTCGTCCAGACAGATAATGTGGAGCGCATCGTTGATCGGCGTGAAGCCATAGAAATAGCAATAGCTAATGCGAAAAGTAATGATGTGGTATTGCTTGCAGGTAAGGGGCATGAAACCAGTCAGATTGTCGATGATATCCATATTGCCTTTGATGATCGTCGGGTAGCTCGTGAATTTCTTGCCATAAGAGAAAGCGGAGAGGTTTTGTGATGCATTTATCTCAGGCCGCTAATGCCATACATGCCAGCCTGTATGGTGATGATGTGTTGTTTACATCGGTATCAAAGGATAGCCGAAATATACATCGGGGTGATATATATATTGCGATTAAAGGAGACCACTTTGATGGTCATAACTTTATTGAGCAGGCAGAGAAAGCCGGTGCAGTGGCCGCACTGGTCAGTGAAAAACAGCGTAGTGAATTACCCCAGCTTTGTGTGCGTGATACTCGTTTGGCGCTTGGTCAACTGGCGGCATACTGGACACAGCAATGGCATCAAATGGACGCCCATATGCTGGTAGGCATTACCGGTAGTAACGGGAAAACCACCGTCAAAGAAATGTGTCGAAGTATTTTCTCACAGGCGGTTGGTAGTGGAAGTATCCTATGTACACAGGGTAACCTGAATAATGATATTGGTATGCCGTTAACACTGCTGGGTTTACGTGGTAACCATCGGTATGCAGTGATAGAAATGGGTGCGAATCACAGTGAAGAAATTAATTACCTGAGTGATATTGCAAAACCGGATATTGCTGTAATTACCAATGTTGGTTCAGCGCATTTGGAGGGTTTTGGTTCAGAAGAAAACATTGCTGTTGCCAAAGCGGAAATATTTAATGGCTTGAACAGTCGGGGAATTGCGGTGATAAATGCCGATGACAGGTTTGCTGGGAAATGGTTACAACAAATATCAGCGCATTCTCATCTGTTATTTTCCATGAAAAATAAAAAGGCAGATATCTATGCCTGGCCGATGGAAAACGGGAAATATGGCGTTACGACTCCACAGGGAGAAACGATTATTCAATTACCGGTACCGGGTAAGCACAATATGATGAATGCATTAGCAGCAACGGCGGTTGCCTGTGCAGCGGATATAAATTTACAGGCAATTACTGAAGGCCTGCAAACATTTGAAAATATTAGCGGAAGGTTGAAATATACAGTACTGAAAAATGGCAGTGTAATAATTGATGATAGCTATAATGCCAACCCCTTATCCGTACGAGCTGCAATTGATGTGTTAGTAGAACAGTGCGGGTACTCTGGTTCACAATTAGCAAAACGTATACTGGTGCTGGGTGATATGGCTGAGCTGGGTGATGATGCCGCACAGTTACATGCTGAAACAGGAACGTATGCCAGAACCACTGGCGTTGATATTGTTTATACAAGCGGACAATATGGAAAGAACACGGTTGATGCATTTGGACAGGCAGGTGTGTATTTTGTGACACAGGAGGATGTAATCAATCATCTGCTGACCACCCTGCAGGGTGGTGAAATTATTTTAATCAAAGGTTCACGCAGTGCGCGTATGGATAAAGTTGTTAGCGCATTACTGGATCAATATCCTGTGCGGAGAATGCACTGATGTTTCTTATTCTGAGCGAGTATTTGCAACAATATGAAAGCGGGTTCTCCGTCTTCCATTACATTACCCTGCGTGCCATTCTTGCTACCATAACCGCGCTGTTTTTATCCCTGCTAGTTGGCCCCGCAATGATTCGCAAACTGTCAAGTTACAACATTGGTCAGCAGATCAGGGATGATGGTCCGCAATCACATTTATCCAAAGCCGGAACGCCAACGATGGGCGGCGCGCTGATTCTGGTTTCAATCGCATTAAGCACCCTGCTGTGGAGTGATCTGAGCAGTCTGAAAGTCTGGGTGGTATTGGGCGTTACGCTATCATTCGGATTTATCGGCGGTGTTGATGACTACAAAAAACTGGTTTATGGCAATTCAAAAGGCCTGTCTGCCAAAACCAAGTATTTCTGGCAGACGGTATTCGGTTTACTGGCGGCCAGTATTATTTATAGTTATGCGACAACGCCGGTAGAAACTACATTAATTTTCCCTTTTCTGAAACATGTTTATCTGCCGATGGGAGCCTTTTTTATTATATTTGCCTATCTGGTTATTGTCGGTACAAGTAATGCAGTAAATCTGACGGATGGTCTGGACGGGCTGGCAATTATGCCAACGGTGATGGTTGCTGCGGCGCTGGGTATTTTTGCCTATGTTACCGGGCACACTACCTTTGCAAATTATCTGGGAATTCCCTATGTGGCCGGTGTTGGTGAGCTGGCTATTTTCTGCGGCACGATGGTTGGTGCCGGGCTGGGTTTCCTCTGGTTTAATACTTACCCTGCACAGGTTTTTATGGGCGATGTGGGTGCGCTGGCATTGGGGGCGGCGCTGGGCGTTGTCGCCGTATATGTTCGTCAGGAGTTGGTGCTGGTTATTATGGGAGGTGTCTTTGTGATGGAAACATTTTCCGTCATTATGCAGGTGGCATCATTCAAGTTAACCGGTAAACGTATTTTTAAAATGGCACCAATACACCATCATTTTGAATTAAAAGGCTGGCCGGAACCGCGGGTTATTGTTCGTTTCTGGATCATTACTGTGATACTGGTACTGATTGGTCTGTCATCACTGAAGATTCGTTAAAAAATTATGATTGCAACCGTGATAACACAGAAAAAACAGACAGCTTATACCCTGGTCGTAGGCCTGGGGAAAACTGGCTTGTCAGTGGTGTCCTATTTATCCGCATTGGGTGAAAAAGTTATTGTGGTGGATAGCCGTGATATTCCTCCCGGTCTGTCGGTGTTAAAACAGCAGTATCCTGATGTATCAATTATTACCGGTAGTTTTAAAGAAGAATTGTTTACTCATGCACATCGCATTATTGTGAGTCCGGGAGTGCCATGTACCACTCCGGCCATACAGCATGCCAGAAGCAAAGCAATAGAAGTTTGTGGTGATATTGATTTATTTGCACATGAAGTAACCGCCCCGGTGGTAGGAATTACCGGTTCTAACGGTAAAACTACCGTGACCAGTTTGTTAACGCAGATGGCAAAAAATGCCGGTCTGGATGCGATGGCTGGCGGCAATATTGGTATGCCAGTGCTTGATATGCTAAATGCAGAAGAAATGTCGGAAAATACGGCGGAGAAAAAACTCTATGTGCTGGAGCTGTCCAGTTTTCAATTGGAGACCTTACATTATTTGCCGGTGAAAACAGCAGTGGTATTAAATATCAGTGCTGATCATATGGATCGTTATGAAAATATGGCCGCCTACGCCTACAGCAAACAGAGTATTTATGATAATGCAGAGACGCTGGTTATCAATGCCGATGACGTACTTGCTGTGCCGCTATCGGTGGGGAACAGGAGAGTCATCGAATTTACCCTGTCAGTACCGCAGGATAATCAGTTTGGTCTGGTTGAAAATAATGCTGGATTATTTCTTTATTATGGTCAGCAGTGTTTGATTTGCGCACAGGAGATTAAGCTCAGAGGTCGACATAATTTACAAAATGCACTGGCTTCCCTGGCAATGGGAACAGCAATCGGTCTGCCTCTGGATATCATGCTGGAGACTTTAAAAACATTTTCCGGTCTGCCACACCGTACCCAGTGGGTGACACAAATAAACGGTGTGCAGTGGTTTAATGATTCAAAAGCAACCAATGCAGGCGCAGCTATTGCAGCGATAAAAGGTTTACCGGGCAGGCATGTTCTGATTGCTGGCGGCGAAGCAAAAGGAGCGGATTTTTCCGGGCTGGCTTCAGTTATTATTGAATATTGTAATGCAGTTATCCTGCTCGGCAGGGATGCAGGCAAATTAGCCAGGAATATTGAACTGGCGTTAGCAACAGAAAATAAACGCACTGGCAAGACGTTAACGTTGCCTGTTAAACGTGTTAATGATATGCAGACGGCAGTACTGACTGCTTATGAGCTGGCGGAGAATGGTGATAACGTTCTACTGGCACCTGCCTGTGCGAGTTTTGATATGTTTGATAATTTTGAACATCGTGGCAATGTTTATATGCAATTTGTCAGAGCGTTAGCCGGAGAGTCGTTGACGTGAGTATTAACACTTCCCTATCTGGCTTTATCAATCCTTTCGGTGGTCTGCAAAACTATGATCCAGAAGATATGGATATGGTCTTGCTGCTTGCTGCCATTACCCTGCTCAGTCTTGGTGTCATAATGGTGGCATCGGCATCTATCAGTGTGGCGGACAGAAATTTTTCAAATCCATTTTACTATCTGGAGCACCAGCTTGCTTTTGTTGCGGTGGGTGTGGTTGCCGCCTTGTTTGTCTTTAAAATACGACTGGTGCAGTGGGAAAAATCAGGTATGGCGTTATTAATTTTTGCCCTGTTTCTGCTGCTGCTGGTTTTAATTCCGGGTATTGGTAAAACCGTTAATGGCAGTACCCGCTGGTTGCCCATTGGTATCTTTAATTTACAGGTATCCGAACTGGTTAAGCTGTTTTTGATTATCTATGTAGCCGGTTATCTGGTACGTCATGGTGAAGATGTGCGGACAACCATGTGGGGGTTTTTAAAACCGATGATAATGGTCGGTCTGGCCGGCCTGCTATTATTACTTGAACCGGATTTCGGCGCTACCGTTGTATTGATGGCAACGGTACTGGGTATGACTTATTTATGCGGTGTGCGTTTTACCCAGTTTTTTTCTTTTGTTATCCTGTTCGGTGGTGCTGCACTATTACTGGTTGTTACTTCCCCTTATCGCATGCAACGCCTGGTTTCATTTACCAATCCCTGGGCGGATCCATTCAATAGTGGTTTCCAGCTAACACAGTCATTAATAGCCATTGGAACCGGTGGCTGGTTTGGCACAGGACTCGGTGGCAGTATACAGAAATTATTTTATCTTCCAGAAGCACATACCGATTTTCTATTTGCCATCTTATCGGAAGAGCTAGGTTTTGCCGGTGTAATGCTGGTGATCGTCCTCTATAGCATTGTCTTTTTCCGCGCTTTTCGCATTGCCGTACGGGCAGAACTGGCTGGCAATTTTTTTGCCTCGTATCTGGCTTACGGTATCGGTATCTGGTTGGCAATTCAGGCAATAATTAATATCGGTGTCAATATGGGCTTGCTGCCAACCAAAGGGCTAACCTTACCATTGATGAGTTATGGCGGTAGCAGTCTAGTCGTGTCCTGTATAGCCATTGGTTTGTTAATGCGAATTCATTATGAAAGTGTCACGATATCGAAGCAGGCGGTGACGCGGTCAGGTAAAAAGAAGCGACAGAAAAAATACCGGGCACTGGAGGCGCGACATGCTTGATGTGCGTCCGGTTTTAATTATGGCAGGTGGTACCGGTGGTCATGTCTTTCCGGCACTCGCTGTCGCAGATGAGTTGCGCCAGCGAGGCGTTCCGGTGGTCTGGCTGGGAACACGCGCCGGAATAGAAGCCAGGCTGGTTGTGCAGGCCGGTTATCCGATTGAATGGTTAAGTGTTACCGGCTTACGCGGTAAGAAGCTGTCCACACTTATACTGGCACCATTAACGTTGACTCGAGCCTGCTGGCAGGCACTGATGATTATACGTAAACGTCGTCCCTGTGCAGTACTTGGTATGGGTGGTTTTGCCTCCGGGCCAGGTGGTTTTATGGCATGGTTAAGTCATACCCCATTATTGATTCATGAGCAAAATGCTATTCCGGGTTTAACTAACCGCTTATTATCAAAAATTTCAGGGACCGTTATGCAGGCATTTCCTTCAGCATTTGGAAGCAGGGCAAAAACACTGGGTAATCCGGTAAGAAAAACAATTTGTGACCTGCCTTTACCTGGAAAGCGTCTGCCATTACATCAGGGACGGTTACGTTTGCTGGTCGTTGGTGGCAGCCTGGGTGCGGTAAAACTAAACGAATTATTGCCACAGGCACTGGCAAAAATAGACCCGCAGGTGCGTCCTGAAGTGATACATCAGACAGGAATAAAAAATCTGGATACGGCTCGCAGAACCTACCATCAATATTGTGTTGAAGCAAAGGTTAATGCCTTTATTGATGATATGGCAGCAGCGTATGCGTGGGCAGATCTGGTTATCTGCCGGGCCGGTGCGATGACGGTATTTGAACTGGCGGCTGTTGGTATTGCCTCTATACTGGTGCCATATCCTTATGCGGTAGATGACCATCAAAGTGCAAATGCGGCTTTTCTGGAGGCAGCTGGTGGCGCTATTGTGAAGCAGCAGAAAGTGCTGGATAGTAACTGGTTGACTGCGATAATTATTGATTTAATGCAGCATCGTGAACGTCTGTTGCAAATGGCCAATGCAGCGCGTGTACTGGCAATGCCTGAGTCTGCAAAGCAGATTGCCGACCTGTGCATGAATGCGGGTGAGATACTATGATGCAACAGATTAAACCAATAGACTCATTTATGCGTCGTATTCAAAAAGTGCATTTTGTGGGTATTGGTGGTGCCGGGATGAGTGGTATTGCCGATGTTATGCATGATCTGGGTTATGTAATAAGCGGCTCGGATATTGCTGAAAATTCAGCAATCAGGCATCTGAAAAAACAGGGTGTCAGGGTATATATGTCGCATTGTGCAGAGAATGTAGCGAATGTTGATGTGGTGGTAACCTCTACAGCGATTGACAAAAATAATGTAGAGGTGCTGGCGGCGCAGGTACAACGTATTCCCGTTGTCCCACGTGCGCAGATGCTGGCAGAAATTATGCGTTTCAGTCATGGTATTGCGGTAGCTGGCACTCATGGCAAGACCACGACGACTTCACTGATTGCGAGTATTCTGGCCGAAGGTGGGCTTGACCCCACCTATGTTATTGGTGGGAAATTAAACAGTTCGGCAAAACATGCACGTCTGGGCAAAAGTAAATATCTGGTTGCCGAAGCGGATGAAAGTGATGCTTCATTTTTATGTTTACAACCGATTCTTGCAGTGGTTACAAATATTGATGCCGATCACCTGCCAACCTATGATGGTGATTTTAATAAACTAAAAAAAACATTTGTCGAATTTCTACACCACCTGCCTTTTTACGGGCTGGCTGTATTGTGTGTTGACGATGATGAAGTGCGAAGTCTTCTACCTGAAATTAATCGACCAGTAATTCGTTATGGTATCGAACAGGATGCCGATGTGTGTGCATCCGGTATTAAATTTAACGGGGCCAGAACTGAGTTTAACGTGATGTTGCCAGATTCAGATCAGGTATTGCCTGTCACCTTGAATATGCCGGGAAGACATAATGTTCTAAATGCCCTGGCAGCAATCAGTGTGGCAAATGAACTGGGTGTGGAGCGCGAAGCAATACAGCGTGCCTTATCTATTTTTGCAGGCATTGGCCGCCGTATGCATCGTTATGGTGACGTTACACTTTCAGATAGTGTAAGCGCCAGAATTCCTTTACTGGACGACTACGCCCATCATCCTACCGAAATCACGGCAACGCTTGATGCGGTAAGAAAAGGCTGGCCTGATAAACGACTGGTAGTCGTGTTTCAGCCACACCGTTATACCCGAACACGCGATCTGTTTGAAGATTTTTCCCAGATACTGGCAGATGTGGATGTACTGATTTTGAGTGAAGTATATGCCGCCGGTGAAAAGGTTATTTCTGGTGCAGACGGACGTTCATTATGTGCGGCTATTCGGGCGCGGGGGAAGGTTAATCCAATTTTTATAGATGATATTCAAAGTCTGCATGAAACGCTTAAAACTATTATAAAGAAAGATGATCTTGTCTTAACCATGGGAGCTGGCAGTATTGGTCGGGTAGCATCAGCGCTCAGGGAACAACTACAGGCGGTGCTATGAAATGTCGGGTATGGCAACAATGATACAGTCTGAACAGATTTGTGAAGTGATTGAAAATGAACCGATGTCACGCCATACAAGCTGGCGGGCAGGAGGCTGCGCACGACATTATGCGATTCCCCGTACGCTGGAACAGTTACAGCAGTTAATGGTTTTATTACCCGCGTCAGAAAAAATTGAATGGATGGGTCTAGGTAGTAATACGCTGGTACGTGACGGTGGCTTCAATGGCACTATTGTAGCCACACAGCATATGATGAATAAAATAAAACAGCTTAACTCGCAGACACTTTATATTGGAGCCGGTGTGCCTGATGCAAAGCTGGCGCGCTTTTGTACACAACGGGGTATGCATGAAGCTGCGTTTTTTGCTGGTATTCCAGGGTTGTTTGGTGGTGCGCTGGCAATGAATGCGGGTGCGTGGGGAGGGGAGACCTGGACGCATGTTATCAGTGTAGAAACAATGAACCGAAAAGGAGAAATTCAGCAACGCCAGCGTGATGAATTTGATATTTCCTACCGGCAGGTAGGTAAACATCATGGAGAATGGTTTGTGGGTGCAATAATGCATTTTAAAGTTAGTGATAACAGTCAGGGCGTGATTAATAGTAAACAGTTATTAGCCGAACGTGCCCGCTTACAACCAACCGGAGTAGCCAGTTGTGGCTCGGTTTTTCGTAATCCTGAAGCTGATTATGCCGCCAGATTAATTGAACAATGTGGTCTGAAAGGCACGCGCATTGGTGGAGCCGTTGTCTCCGGGAAACATGCAAATTTTATTATCAATGACAATAACGCCAGTGCCAGTGATATTGAACTGTTAATTGAACAGATACGGCAAATGGTTAAACAGCAGCGAGGTATTTTACTGCAACCGGAAGTAAAAATTATTGGAGAAAAGAACTGGTGAGTAGCGTAACACAAACATCAACACGACTGACCTCCACATCAGCGGGTAAAGTTGTTGTATTGATGGGTGGTAGCTCGGCAGAACGTAATATTTCTCTACAAAGTGGTGCCGCCGTACTCGATGCGCTAAAGCATAACGGTATTGATGCGTATGGTGTGGATATGGATAAAAATATAGCCCGGTTTTTAATGGAAGATAATTTTCAACGTGTTTTTATTATGTTACACGGTCGTGGTGGTGAGGATGGTACGATTCAGGGTTTACTGGAAGTCATGCAAATACCCTATACCGGTTCCGGAGTCATGGCCTCAGCGCTGGCTATGGATAAATTACGTACCAAACAGATCTGGCAGGCAGCCGGTTTGCCGACACCGGCATATGTCGTGCTTGATACGGCACTTGACTGTGAACAGGCAATACAGTCTATCGGTTTACCAATGATTGTTAAGCCAGTACTGGAAGGTTCAAGTATTGGTATGAGTAAAGTTGAGCGGGCAGATGAATTAATTTATGCCTGGCAAAAGGCCAGCCAGTGTGGCGGTAGTGTTATTGCTGAAGAATGGGTAACAGGAAAAGAATATACCGCAGCCGTACTGGGTAATCAGGTGTTGCCCATGATTCATCTAAAAACATCTCATAAATTTTATGATTACGATGCAAAGTATGAAGCGCTGGATACGCAGTATATCTGCCCCTGTAATCTAGGTGAAAAAGATGAACAGATACTTGCAGAGCTGATTATGCAGGCGTTTAAAACTGTTGGCGCAAGTGGCTGGGGTCGCGTGGATTTTATTGTAGATAATGAAGGCCAACCCTGGTTGATTGAAGTCAATACAGTACCGGGGATGACCGGGCACTCGCTGGTGCCGATGGCAGCAAAACAGGCCGGTATAGACTTTGATGAGCTGGCATTAAGAATTCTGCAAACATCATGGACAGGTAATAAAGGTAGATAATAATGCGACGCAAAAAAATATCACTGTATACCCGTCTGGCCGATACATGGCACTTTACTATCAGACATCTATTTGTCCTGGGTATTGTTGCTGGCGTAATAGTGGTGGCTATCTATACAAAAGAAAAACAGTTTAAAACAGTGTTACCAATAAAGAATGTAAGTGTGGAAGGTCGTCTGATTCATCTTGATAGATCACAACTGGAAGCGAGTATTCTGCATACAGTTAAAGGGGGTTATTTCACACTGGACTTAAACCGGATTCGTAAACGTTTACTGGTAAATCCGTGGATAAGACGTGTATCGGTAAGACGGCACTGGCCGGCACAGTTGATTGTTACTATTGCAGAAAAAAAACCGGTCGCATACTGGAATCATAATGCTTTTATTAGTGCAGAAGGCGATGTGTTCAAACCAGCATCAATAGATAATACGCTATTGTTGCCACAGATGTTTGGGCCGCAGGGGCAGTATAGAAAAGTGTGGATGTTTATGAATAAAATATATCAGCCACTGGCTTCAATGGCATTACGGGTTAAGGTACTGTCACTTGATGACCGGCGGGCATGGAAACTGGTATTAACCAGTTTGTCAGATGAAAAGAGATATACAAAAAATAAATTTGAACAGAATAAAGATACGGTAGTTGTGCGGCTTGGCCGTAATGATACGCAGCGGCGTTTTGATCGTTTTGTACGGGTTTTTTCCAGTATCGGTAGCCTGGATTTAAGACAGATAAAATCGGTTGATATGCGTTATCCAAACGGGTTTGCTGTGTTAAAAAAAACAGTATTGAATAACGAAAACAGGATAAGTATGAAAAATAGGTTTTTTCATCCATCTGGTCTACATCAGCATAATAAAAAATATATAGCAATGATTAATGATAGCTTTAATACGCTGCTTAATTCAATACTGCCCGACAGTATTCAGAGGGTTTAACAGTATGAGTAAAAAGTTTGATAAAAAAATGTTAATTGGTCTGGATATTGGCACCTCAAAAGTTGTTGCCATCGTCGGTGAAGTGAATGATGAAGGTGAAATCGAAATTATCGGTATTGGTTCACACGCCTCACACGGGTTAAAAAAGGGAGTGGTGGTTAATATCGAATCGACAGTTCAGTCTATTCAGCGTGCCGTTGAAGAGGCTGAGTTAATGGCAGGGTGTGAAATTCGTTCAGTTTATACAGGTATTGCCGGTAGCCATATTCGCAGTTTAAATTCACATGGCATTGTTGCGATTCGTGAACGTGAAGTGATGGAAGGGGATCTTGAGCGGGTAATTGATGCCGCACGGGCTGTTGCAATTCCGGCGGATCAGCGTGTACTACATATCCTGCCACAGGAATTTATTATTGACGATCAGGAAGGTATTCGTGAACCGGTGGGTATGTCCGGTGTGCGGCTGGAAGCAAAAGTGCATCTGGTAACCGGCGCTGTTGGTGCCGCACAGAATATTATTAAGTGTGTGCGTCGCTGTGGGCTGGAAGTAGATGACATAATTCTTGAACAACTGGCATCCAGTTATGCGGTACTTACGGAAGATGAAAAAGAACTGGGCGTTTGCCTGGTCGATATTGGTGGTGGTACTACCGATATTGCTGTTTTTTCAGATGGTGCTATTCGCCATACTGCAGTAATTCCCATTGCAGGCGATCAGGTAACCAATGATATCGCTGTGGCGTTACGTACGCCAACTCAGTATGCCAATGAAATAAAAATAAAATACGCCTGTGCTTTGCGCCAGTTGGCTAACCCGGAAGAAACAATTGAAGTACCCAGTGTGGGTGATCGCCCACCACGAAAATTGTCGCGGCAAACACTGGCCGAAGTGGTCGAGCCACGCTATGAAGAGCTACTAACACTGGTTCATGCCGAGTTGCAACGTAGTGGTTTTGAAGAAATTATCGCTGCTGGTGTGGTCCTTACGGGTGGCAGTTCAAAAATGGAAGGGGTTATTGATCTGGCTGAAGAGATTTTTCATGCACCGGTAAGGTTAGGCATGCCGCAGTATGTGTCTGGTCTTTCCGATGTAGTAAAAAATCCAATTTATGCAACGGGTGTCGGTTTATTGCTGTTTGGTAACAAACATCGGGAATCAGGCACCAGTCATATAATGGGGGAAGGCGGAGTAAAGGGTATTCTGGAACGAATGAAGAGCTGGTTTCAGGGTAATTTTTAAGGTGAAAAATGGTTTTGTAATCGGCAGGAAAACAAGAGGAAAACGGCAATAGAAAGCAGGTGTGGTGGAAAATATATAGCGGTGGAAAAAATAAATAGTAATTAGTGAATAACTGGTTGGTAAAACCTGTTATTCAGGTATTTCTGATCCGGTTCGCACTGGCGAATAGATCAGAAATTTCCTAAATAAATAGATGATTAAAATATAATGTATTAATGGTGGAGAATAATTATGCCTATGTTTGAATTGATGGACTCAGGTGCACAAGATGCAGTAATAAAAGTACTTGGCGTTGGTGGCGGTGGTGGTAACGCGGTACAGCATATGGTTAAAAGTGGTATTGATGGTGTTGAATTTATCTGTACTAATACCGATGCGCAGGCGCTGAGCAGGGTGGAAGGTGCAAGGTCATTACAGATTGGCAGCAACATAACAAAAGGTCTGGGAGCCGGAGCAACGCCAGAAGTTGGACAACAGGCGGCACTGGAAGATCGTGAATTAATCCAGGAGGCTATCATTGGTACCGATATGCTGTTTGTAACAGCCGGAATGGGTGGCGGTACGGGTACCGGTGCAGCACCAGTAGTAGCGCAGGTGGCCAGAGAAATGGGCATACTGGTTGTGGGTGTGGTTACCAAGCCGTTTGGTTTTGAAGGCCCGGCAAGGATGAAAATCGCCTTGCAGGGAATTAAAGAATTAAGTGTTCATGTCGATTCGCTGATTACCATTCCCAATGACAAACTGATGGATGTTTATGGACGCGATTTTGATCTGATGAATGCTTTTAGTGGTGCCAATGACGTTCTTTGCGGAGCAGTGCAGGGTATTACTGAGTTGATTACCAATCCCGGTGTAATTAATGTTGACTTTGCTGACGTACGTACGGTGATGTCGAAGATGGGAATGGGAATGATGGGGTCTGGTAAGGCATGCGGTGAAATGCGTGCCCAGGAAGCGGCTGAAGCGGCCATTGCCAGCCCGCTTCTGGAAGATGTTAATTTGCATGGTGCACAGGGCATACTGGTGAATGTAACTGGTGCCAATATGACTCTCGGTGAATTTCAGGATATCGGTTCGGTCATTAATGGTTTTGCTTCTGAGGATGCAACCGTGGTTATGGGTACGGCCATTGATGAATCACTGGAAGGTGAAATTCGCGTCACCGTCGTTGCGACTGGGTTAGGTCATTGTGCTGCGGCCTATCAAGCTGCACCGACTGCGTCTTCGCAGACACCGGCAAAGATAAAAGTGGTTAAACCGGAACCGGCGGAAACTGAAGTGCCAGATGAAATATTACCCCCCCTGGCACCCGCTCGTAAACAGGTCAGAGAAGCCGTTACAGCTGACGGGGCGTATGATGAAAAACTTCTGGATATTCCGGCATTTTTACGTCGTCAGGCGGACTAATTCTGGATGAAAACAGGCAATAGTACCAGTTCGATACAGTTGTTCGTCGATGGGCAGGGTCTTATCTGCGGGAGGCGGGATGATACTCGCTCAGATAATGCTATACTCGGGTACAAAAGGGAAATTTACATGTTAAGAATGTGGATTTAAATATTCGGCTTTTAATTTACCGGTTAAATGTGTGATAATACCGTGAGTTATACTCGTAAGGATGTCGCTATTGATTGTAGCGCAGTACACATCGTTGTGCGAGATGCCGAGCTTATTTTTATAAACTATTGATTTTACTAGGTTTTGACTATTGATTAAGCAGAGAACATTAAAAAATGTAATTCGTGCCACAGGTGTTGGCCTGCACTCCGGCGAGAAGGTCTATCTGACTTTGCGTCCTGCACAGCCCGACACAGGTGTCGTTTTTCGGCGTATTGACTTAAACGAGCCGGTCGAAATCAGAGCGAATGCGCAAAATGTAGGTGCTACCATGCTATCCACTACACTTGAGCAGGATGGTGTCAGTGTTTCTACGGTGGAGCATTTACTCTCGGCTATGGCAGGTCTGGGTATTGATAATGTATATGTAGATGTCAGTGCTGGCGAAGTACCAATTATGGATGGTAGCTCGGGGCCCTTTGTTTTTCTGATACAGTCTGCCGGTATTGTTGAACAGGACGTGCCCAAGCGATTTATTCGCATCAAAAAATCTATTATTGTTGAAGAAGAGGGTAAATGGGCACGGTTTGATCCTTTTGATGGATTTAAGGTCAGCTTTGCCATTGACTTTGATCATCCGGCTTTTAAAGATGCTCCCTGCACCGCAGAAATTGATTTTTCAACCACTTCCTTTGTAAAAGAAGTGAGTCGGGCGCGTACGTTTGGTTTTATGAGTGATATTGAAGCGCTACGAAAAAATAACCTGGCGCTAGGTGGCAGTATCGAAAATGCCGTGGTGGTAGACGAGTACCGGGTGCTGAATGAAGACGGCTTACGTTATGAAGATGAGTTTGTCAAACACAAGATACTTGATGCTATAGGCGATCTTTACCTGCTTGGGCATAGCTCTATTGGCGCTTTTTCCGGTTACCGTTCTGGTCATGCGCTAAATAATAAGTTGTTAAAAGCATTATGTACCGACCTGGATGCCTGGGAAGAAGTTACCTTTGAAGATGAGAAAGCCTCTTCACCGATATCCTACACACAACCCCTGCAAACTTTTTAGTAAAGTCTGACGCTACTTTTTCAATCTCTTAGGGTTAATTCCCCGCAGTTTGCGACGGGTAGTTTATTGAGATGGCTGTGAGTTATACCGATAGTAGTGTTAGCGGTAAAAGTGGTACGGGGTCTGTAAATAATAAATGTGCAGGAAAAATGACATTAGTGAATGTGTCTGGAAAGCCGTTTTAACACATCGCTGAGTTTATCGTCGTTTATAAAACTAGCGGTCTGAGTAAGTAGTGATGCCGTTTTTTTGCTTATATGTCGTTGAAATTCAGGTGTTTTTTCGGCTCTCGTGGGTGCTTGTGCTGATATCTGAACAGGTCTCGTTAGTACCTGAATATGCTTAAGGCTGGCAGGGATAACTGTATTTAGCCGGGCTTTATAGGTATTAGCCAGCCTTTCTGCATGTAACGACCTGATCATCTGTGGTGCCAGCTGGCGCAGTTTTGTTGCCCAGACAGGTGAGTCGGTGAGAACAGACAAAGTCTGTTGAGAAACCTTTACCACATGAAAATGCAGGTGTATCGATGCCGGCATTGTCTGTCGCAAAATATGTGTAATAAGAGACAGATTTTTTACCCTGCGGAGCATATCAGGGTCTAATTGTTCAAAAATTGACTTCATTGTAAAAAAATAACGGATACATTGTCTATACTTAAGCTAATCATTTCATCAGAACTTAACACATATGAATATTATTTTCGTTGGTAAATTCAGAGGCAAGCCACTTTGTTGCCAGATAGATAACACAAGGCAGATGTTTCTCTATTTTGGTCTAATCGGTATAATTGCTATTTCACTAGTTTTTAGCGGCTACTGGTTTGGCGCTCGGCGTACTTCAACAAAGAATCTGGCCGCACTAAAAAACGATATTTCTGTTCAGAAGGATATGATCAAACAGGCACGGTTGAATGCTAAGACAGATCTTGATGCACTGGCCATGCGAATTGGTAAGATGCAGGCGAATGTTATTCGTTTGAACGCATTGGGCAAACGCCTGATCAAGGTTGCCAAACTGGATAAAAAAGAATTTAACTTTGATAAGCCGCCAGCATACGGTGGTCCGGCAGAACCTGAAAGCCAGGTTCCTGTTAACTTTACTAATGTTGTCAGTACGTTGAATACTGAACTTAATAGTCGTGAGTCACAACTTACGATACTGGAAAATATTCTGCTTAATCGCCAGGTAGTGGCTGAAACCACGCCCAGTGGACGTCCCATTCTCAAAGGCAAAGGCTGGACTTCTTCCTACTTTGGTATGCGTATTGATCCATTTACCGGTAAGCTGGCGATGCATAAGGGGATGGATTTTGCGGGCAAGGAAGGTAGCAAGGTAATTGCTGCGGCCAGTGGTATTGTCACCTGGGCCGGCCCCAGATCTGGCTATGGTAATCTGATCGAAATTGACCACGGTAACGGCTATGCCACACGCTATGGTCATAATGAGAAGGTGCTGGTAAAGGTAGGAGAAAAGGTTAATAAAGGTCAGGTTATTTCACTAATGGGGTCAACTGGGCGTTCCACAGGACCTCATGTTCATTTTGAAGTCCTGAAAAATAACCGCCAGATCAATCCTGCCAGATTTGTTGCAGCAAAATAGATCATATCGTCTTCATAATGACAAACAGACGGCCAGAAGATAGACCGACCGTCAGAGATTAAATTTTATTCAGGTTATAGAATTAAATGTTAGTAAATGCAGTACGTAAGGTTTTTGGCAGTCGTAATGACCGGGTTATCAGTAAGCATCTGAAAGTAGTTAGTCGGATTAACGCACTGGAGCCTGAATTTGAGAGTTTGAGTGATGAGCAGCTAGCGGCCAAAACACTTGAATTCCGTCAGCGTTATGAGGCAGGAGAAACGCTGGATCAGTTACTGCCTGAAGCCTTTGCAACGGTAAGGGAAGCGGGTCGGCGGGTTCTGGGTATGCGTCATTTTGATGTCCAGCTTGTTGGTGGTATGGTGTTGCATAGTGGCAAAATTGCTGAAATGCGTACGGGTGAAGGGAAAACACTGGTGGCAACACTGGCCTGCTATCTAAATGCATTATCCTGTAAAGGCGTGCATGTTGTTACGGTTAATGACTATCTTGCCAAACGGGATGCAGAATGGATGAGTCGGCTATACAACTTTCTTGGTCTGACTACCGGTGTCAGTATCTCCGGCATGGATCCAGTGGCTAAAAAGCAGGCATACGAAGCAGATATTACCTATGGCACCAACAACGAGTTTGGTTTTGATTATCTGCGCGATAATATGACCTTTACTGCCGAAGAAAAAGTACAGCGTGAGCTTAACTTTGCCATTGTTGATGAGGTTGATTCAATTTTAATTGATGAAGCTCGGACACCGCTCATTATTTCTGGCGCCGTGAGTGATAGCAATGATTTTCACGTACACTTCAAGGATATTGTCACAAGACTTGAGCAGGGCAGGAAGACAGAAAAAGATGAGCCGGAAGAAGGCGATTTTTCTGTGGATGAAAAAGATCGCAATGTCCATATTACTGAACAGGGACATCAGAAAATAGAGCGTATTCTGGTTGATGAAGGTATTCTTGGTGAAAATGACAGCCTCTATAGTGCGACCAATATTAATCTTTTACATTACCTTAATGCCGCCCTGCGTGCGCTGGTACTGTATCAGGATAATGTACATTATATCGTACGTGATAATCAGGTTATTATCGTCGATGAATTTACCGGACGAACCATGGAAGGACGACGCTGGTCTGATGGCCTGCATCAGGCTGTCGAAGCAAAAGAAGGCGTGGATATTCAGCAGGAGAACCAGACGCTTGCCTCCATTACCTTTCAGAACTATTTTCGTCTCTACGACAAATTATCGGGGATGACCGGTACGGCTGATACGGAAGCGGAAGAGCTGTTACAGATCTACAGCCTTGAGGTTGTTATTATCCCGACCAACAAACCGATGGCTCGCACCGATCATACTGATCAGGTGTTCCTCACTACGGAGGAAAAATTCGAGGCGATTATTGCCGATATCAAAAACTGCGTTGAAAAAAATCAGCCAGTGCTGGTTGGTACTGCCTCGATTGATGTTTCTGAATTGCTTTCAAAAAAGCTTAACGCAGCAAAAATTACACACAATGTGTTAAATGCAAAACAGCATGAAAATGAAGCCCATATTATTGAAAACGCCGGTTGCTCCAGTACGGTAACTATTGCAACAAATATGGCGGGTCGTGGTACTGATATTGTACTGGGCGGTAATCTTGAGGCATCATTGGTGGCACAACCCGATGCAGGCGAAGAAGCACAGCAGCAGATTCGCGAACAGTGGGAAATAAGCCATCAGAAAGTGCTGGACGCTGGTGGTCTGCATGTTATCGGTAGTGAACGTCATGAATCAAGGCGGATTGACAATCAGCTTCGTGGACGTTCGGGTCGTCAGGGTGATCCAGGTTCAAGTCGTTTTTATCTTTCCCTACAAGATGATCTGATGCGTATTTTTGCATCGGACAAGGTTAGTGGGCTGATGAAAAAACTAGGGATGGAACAGGGTGAAGCAATTGAACACCCGTGGGTGAACCGGGCTATTGAAAATGCACAGCGTAAGGTAGAGGGGCATAACTACGATATTCGTAAACAGCTCCTGGAATATGACAATGTTGCTAATGACCAGCGGCGTGTTATTTATAAGCAACGCAATGAAATGATGGCTGAAGCTGATCTGTCCGCAACCGTTGAAGTGATTCGTGAGGAGATGATAAATAATGCCATTACGCAATATATTCCGCCTGGCAGTCTGGATGAGCAATGGAATATCCCGGGGCTGGAAAATGTATTTGAGGAAGAATTTGGTCTGAAAATGCCGTTGGCAGACTGGTTGGATCAGGATAATATGCTAAGTGAAAGTGGTCTGCGTAAACGTATTTTACAGACTCTGGTCGATGACTATAAAACGAAGGAACAGATTGTTGGTGAAGAGGGCATGCGTGCCTATGAAAAGCATGTTATGTTGAATGTACTGGATCGTCTATGGAAAGAACACCTGGCAGCAATGGATTATTTGCGGCAGAGCATTGGTCTGCGTGGTTATGCCCAGAAAGACCCGAAACAGGAATATAAACTTGAATCGTTTGAAATGTTTACGGAAATGCTGGAACAGATAAAGTACGAAGTAGTCACTATTCTTTCGAAAGTAAAAATTCAGGATAGTGAAGAAGTAGAGCAGCTGGAAGCGAATGAAAATCCACAGGTGCAGAATATAAATTACCAGCATGCAGATAGTGCGCCCATCGGCCAGGAGAGCGCGGTTGATGAAAACGTTGCCCCACCAGCACAGCCATATCAGCGTAGTGGGAGAAAAATTGGTCGCAATGAACCCTGTCACTGCGGTTCAGGAAAGAAATACAAACACTGTCACGGTAAACTGAAGTAGTCATATCTTATGTCAGTAGGACTGTCTGAACCATCAATGGTATTAGCGGTTAACGGTGTACAGCTTGCCAGCATCGCCAGTGGTATAAAAACTAATGGCAATGATGATCTGGTGCTTATCTATTTTGATGCAGGGAGCAGTTGCGCGGCAACCTTCACCAAAAACGCCTTTTGCGCCGCACCGGTCATGGTCGCTAGAACTCATCTTCAACAATCGCCTCCTCGCGCTTTTCTTATTAATTCCGGCAACGCCAATGCTGGTACTGGAAAACAGGGATTGAATGATGCTCATCAATGTTGTGACTGGCTGGCGGAGAATCTTTCCTGCCGGTCGGTAGAGGTGCTGCCCTTTTCAACCGGAGTAATCGGTGAAGTTTTGCCGATGGAAAAACTGCATACGGGGATAATACCGTTAATTGAACAGTTGGCAGTGGATAACTGGCTGGTCGCAGCACATGGCATTATGACTACCGATACCATAGCCAAGGTGGTTTCGGCGCAGCTAAAGATTGGCGGGGAAACTATTACCCTGACAGGGATGGCGAAAGGTTCGGGTATGATAAAACCGGATATGGCAACCATGTTGTGTTTTATTGCTACGGATGCCACCGTTGCACCGGAAATATTGCAGCAATATCTGAGCCGGGCGGTAGAAAACAGTTTTAATGCGATTACGGTGGATGGCGATACCTCCACCAATGATGCCTGTATGCTGGTTGCCACCGGGAAAACAGCCATACAGGTTGATGATGCCAGCGATCCGCACGGTTATTTTTTTCAGGCGTTGGAAAAAGTTTGTATTACGTTGGCGCAGGCGATAATCCGTGATGGTGAAGGTGCAACCAAATTTGTTACGATTGATATTGAACAGGCAAACTCAAAGCAGGAAGCAAAAATAGTTGCCTATACCATTGCCCACTCCCCGCTGGTAAAAACAGCTCTGTTTGCGAGTGACCCGAACTGGGGGCGAATTTTGGCCGCTGTGGGTCGTTCTGGCCTGCCTGATTTTAATATCGCAGAAGTGAATATTTTTCTGGGTGAAGTTTGTATCGTGCGTACAGGAGAAAGAGATGACCAGTATACAGAAGAGCGAGGGCAAAGAGTGATGAATCAGGCAGAGATTACTATTCGCGTGGAACTGGGACGTGGAAATGAACGGGCAACTATCTGGACAACCGATCTGTCGCATGATTATGTCACTATCAACGCCGAGTATCGCACATAGAAAGCCTCGTTGGTGAGTGTTTGCAATGATGACACCGCTAAAGGTGGCAGTGGCTGCTATTGTTAATCACAACAATGAAGTGCTTGTTAGCAAACGTCGCCAGAACGTTGATCAGAGTGGTTTGTGGGAATTTCCTGGCGGCAAAGTCGAACCCGGTGAAACCATCGAACAGGCATTGCATCGTGAAATAGCAGAAGAACTTGCTCTTATTATTCATTCGCCGCGTCCTCTGATTACCCTGCAACATGATTATCCTGATAAAACAGTGCATCTGTCAGTCTATCGGGTGGATTCGTTTTCATATAAAGCAGGTATCGACTCGACCGCAACTATCGGCGCTGAGGGGCAGAGGTTAAAGTGGCAACCGGTTCATACCCTGAATAGCAGTGATTTTCCCGCAGCAGATAAAACCATTATCACCGCATTGCAACTGCCGCCACTCTATCTGATTAGCGGTAAATTTATTTCCCTTAATGATTTTAATATACGTCTTTCTACGGCGATTAATCAGGGCATTAAACTGCTTCAGCTGCGCCTGAAAATACAGTGGATCAAGCATAATAGAGACCTTGCTGCAGAGATTATCAAATCAGCTTCTGCGCTATGTGTTAAAGAGAAAGTGGTATTGATGCTGAACATTCCTGATGAATATTTGCGTGAAATTATTCAAAAACAACAATTGGTATTTAGTGGGATACATTTTGATAGTTATAGACTGCATCAGCTTGATGCCGACAGCGTGCAGGCTTATCGGCAGCATTATCGACTGGCCGCCTCCTGTCATACGCAACAGGATATAAACAGAGCCGAACGGCTTGAGCTGGATTTTATTGTACTATCTCCGCTGCGGCCAACTACCAGTCATCCACAGGCAAAGCCACTTGGCTGGCGGGTGTTTGCAGAACAGATCAGCACAACGTCTTTACCTGTTTATGCATTGGGCGGCGTAGGCAGGGCAGATCTTTCAACAGCATGGCAGGCTGGAGCGCAGGGGGTTGCTGGTATCCGTTTTCAGTGGGAGAACCGGGTTGAATAAAAACCACCTGGTATGCAGGGGGTTCTGAAATTGAAAAGTGAAGAACAATGATTGTTGGTGCGCGATTATCTGATGTGGTAAAGTCAAAAACTTCAGCGGTTTCCTGGCATTATAGGGTTCGATTTCTGGCTGAAAATCATTTTAACTGCCGGTTTTTATGACCGGTTTTGGTAGCACTACCGCATTCTTGAGAGGAGAACTTATTTATGTCTATATCCAGACGTGAATTTTTGCAGTTGATGAGCCTGGCGGGTGCTGGTGGGTTATTACCGGGGTCGGTTTTTGCGATGAACCGCCGGCCGCAGGATATGTATGAGATTCCCAGGTTCGGTAACCTGACGCTAATGCATTATACCGACTGCCATGC
>VAOX01058211.1_pt1 | contig 56355 bp, 41 predicted proteins | sample 3393891 | NCBI WGS metagenome assembly VAOX01 (sample SAMN08290429, study PRJNA428436) | hydrothermal vent metagenome | isolation source: Deep-sea hydrothermal vent chimney | place: Indian Ocean: Southwest Indian Ridge | depth 2822 m m
AAACTCGCGAAGGACTGGGCCATTCACTCCCTTTTTGACTACGCCAAACAAGCTCTCAGAAGCACACTTTGAGGCGTTCAACTGATGATTTTAGGTTTATGGCTGTGGGAGGGCATTTTTCTCCTGGGGAATTGTAAGGGGGAAATATTCATCCTGGATTAATTAGTTGGCGCGAAAAAGATGTGCAAGTTATTGATTTGGATAGCGTAATGAAAAATGTGAAGTTATCGCCATGGAGGGTGGGTATGTAGAAAATGCAGGAGCAGTTTTCTATCACCTTATTGGTGATAAGCGCTTTTTTTCATAACGTTATACGAACCAGGAAGTTGTGCAGACTTTCGTGACCCAACTGATTTTTCCAGGTTCATGTCAGTGAACGCCATACAAACAAAAAAGCCCTGCCTGATTCAGGTGAGAAGCAAAATACTGCACGATGCACTGAAGCTGAGGATTATTCGCGCTTTCCCTGCGCTCACCCCTTCGGGGCCAGGGTGATTAAAAAACAATCACCCTGTTAAAAATCGCTCCGGGCGATTTTTTCGAAATTGCTTCTCATCAAGTCCTCCAGGCGCGCCATACAACAAAAAAGCCCCCTCCTGTATCGGGAGGGGGCTTTTTTGTTGTATGGCGCGCCTGGAAGGATTCGAACCTCCGACCGCTCGGTTCGTAGCCGAGTACTCTATCCAGCTGAGCTACAGGCGCATAACGTCAAGGGCGTGCATTATGGGGAAAAACAGCCTCAAGGTCAATCTCATTCTTGTAAAATGCGTAAAATAATTACCGCGTTAGATAAAAGAGCTATCTGCCCTATCTGCATATATACTCTAATTATCATTATTAATGTAACTATAATACAGCTATTCATACATAATATGCTGAATAAGTTACAAAAAATAGTTTCACCTAACCCAATGGGGGGAAGACTAAACTGGATATGATATTATATAATATCATCACTTACCTGAATTTAACTGACTACAGTGGATAAGCTGGAAAAAACAGCTCTGAAGTTATATATTTGAGTGTATAGTGATGGATATTATAGATATAAAGAGATTTTTTACCGTATATACATCAGTTGCGCTATATCAGGCACTGATGCTGTGGTTGCAGATCAGCTGGCCCATATGCCGAACATGAACCTGATGCTTTCAGGGCAAAATTCGATACCCATAATAATACCTCGGTGTATTAAACAGCTATATTTTAAAGTGTAGTTACACTCTATTAATAACGGCAAAAGACAGATAGATGGACTAATCTCTATAATCTCTACTCTATATAAACTGCTTTTTACTAACGTGCATATAGGGCCATAAACAACAAAGCACAATTCATCCATTTAACCACCTGATTGACCAGGATTACGGATAACCAGTAAAAATGTTAAGACTATTTAGTCATTACGTGCCCAAATCCATTGTGCTGTTGATGCTGATCGAACTCGTTGTGCTGTTTTTCTCAGTATATGCTGGCGTATATGCACGCTTCTACGATTCGACAAATCTGGCCCACGAATATGAATTGCTTGCCCTGCTTTCTCCACTAGAGCTGAAAGCAGGTATCTTTGCCGCTATTATGTGGTTAAGTATGACCGCTGCGGGCCTGCATGCCCGAAGTAATGTAGACGATTTTTCAGGCATGATGATACGCATATTCGTCAGCTTTCTGCTGGGCCTGGGCGTTATTATCCTCAGCTACTACGTGTACCCTTCGATCTTCCTGGGACGTGGGGTGTTCGCGTTTGCACTCATTGTGGCGTTTTTTGGTATCCTGTTAACCCGTACAGTTTTTCAGAATCTTGATAACCATAAAGTATTCAACCGCCGATTACTCATTATGGGAGCAGGCGCAAAAGGCAGATTAATGGAGAGCAAACGTGAGTTCGCAAGTAAGAGGGGGTATGAGTTTATTGGTTTTGTCGATATCGATCAAAATGAATCCCAGGTTGCTTCGGAGAATGTGCTAAGCATTGAATCAACCTTGCTTGACCTGTGTATCGAGAATGAAATTGATGAAATTGTTCTGGCAATGGACGACAGACGTATTGGCTTTCCCCTGACTGGATTGCTTGAATGTAAAATGAAAGGTATCGTTGTACGAGATATTCTTGATTCACTCGAGAGAATAACTGGGCATATTGAACTCGATGCCCTGCACCCCAGTTCGCTTATATTTTCAGATGGCTTTACCAAAGCAGTGTCTATAAGCTATGCAAAGCGTGTGTTTGATATACTGGCAAGTCTTGTTATCTTAATTGTAACCAGCCCGGTTATTTTGCTAACCATGCTAGCGCTATGGCTGAGTAGCCTTGGACGAGAACCTGTTTTTTATCGCCAGGTTCGCCTTGGCCTGTGTGACGCACCTTTTGAAGTGATGAAATTTCGGAGCATGAAGACCGATGCCGAAAAAAACGGTGCGCAGTTTGCCAGCAAAAAAGATTCCCGCGTTACACTGATAGGCGCTTTTATCCGTAAAACCCGAATTGATGAATTGCCTCAACTATTAAATGTGTTTAAAGGTGATATGAGCTTTATAGGCCCCAGACCGGAACGGCCACAATTTGCACTGGGTTTTGAGCAATCTATTCCTCATTACTCACTAAGGCATACAGTGAAGCCGGGTATTACGGGATGGGCTCAAATATGCTACCCATATGGTGATACAGAAGAAGATACAAAAAATAAACTTCAATACGACCTCTACTATATTAAAAATTACAGCCTGTTTCTGGATATGACGATATTGTTTCAAACGGTTCAGGTCGTTCTGTTTGGTCAGGGGGCTCGGTAAGCTCTTTAGTACAGGCTTAAGCAGGTCTTATGTGCTTCTGGTGGGAGGCCTGTTTTTACCAGCATGCCCAGTTCTATAACCACAGGCCTGGTTAGAAAACGCAATACAGCGTCCGAGCAGGGTGTAAAGCCCCGCAGGATGCGCCGCTGAAGCATGTAACTGCTGCGCTCCAAACCTTGTCAATGGATTAGGTTTAATAACTATTGTGTACGGTGCGGATCAAAATTTAGATGTATATTGAGAGGGGAACCCGTCTTTCTCACCCAGTGAGTTACCCTGCCATAACTAAAATGTACTTCCGATTCGCCATAATACCAGATATCGCCCAGCGTCCTGTCCGGTATGCCCTGAGCGCTAATGACTTTGCCAATACTATCCCCATAGGTGAAGTATTTAAGTGCTTTTGCAGGTTCAGGTTTTATCTGGACAGGTTTTTTTGAGGTGTTGTTTAATGATGAGCCGCTTTCAGTTCGGGCTGAAGTTTTCTGATTGTCATGTGAATCGTATCCCCGAGAAGGCCCGTAATCAGATTGTTCAGAAGGCCCGGAAGGCGAATCAACCATGTTTCCTGTATAGATATTGTAAAATGCAGTCAGGGATAGAAGCGCTATGATAACCGTGTAAAAAGTACGCCGCTTAGGTGCTGCTTCTGGTTCAGGCTGACGGGTGCTTACCTGAGGCGGCTTCCTGACTCTGGTTTCTGGTCTGATCTCTGTGGCAGGTTGTTGTTTCTGTGATTTGTCTTTTTCAGTTGGCGGATCATCCACTGTCGCAGATGGTAGTGTGCTATTGCTACGATAATATTGCTGAATTTGGTTGTAGGCTATATTGATAGATTTGATTTTTTCATCAGCAAGTGCTTTTTCCCCCGATGTGTCATCATACCTGTCCGGGTGCCACTTATGGATTAAATGTTTGTACGACTGTCTAAGCTCTTTCCAGCTGCAGCTCGGATCTATACCCAGTATTTTATAGCAATCATGGTACGTATAATTTTTTTTCATATTAAAAACTGGTGGCTGGAAGACAGCATATAGTTCGGAATGCATTCCTGATGATGCGCCAGCCTACCATCAATTGGAAACAAAAACAGTAGTTATTCGTTACGCGTAGATGAAAGCCAGAACCAACGAAACGTAATATCCGGTAACACAGGCTAAAAAGTTAGTTATTGATACTAAATTTAGATGTTTTTACTAAAAAAGGCAGAATAATACCCGGAAGGCAGGTCGTCCCTGTAATTTTAACATTAAATTGATATGGACGTGCCAGTTAAATATAGTCTATATATTATATATTTATGAATAAAATCAATGGGATGTTTTTATTCATCAATGGCGATGAGACGGCTATTCGCAATTTATCAGCCAGAGCGGGAAATGCGAGTATTCTGACATCCGAGCTGGCGGCAGATGAACGGTGTAAGTGTATTTAATCATCAATGGAACTTACCATATCATAGTGCTACCCAGTGTTTGTGCATGTTGTAGATTTCTAAATATTACAGCAACTTACGCGCCATTACAGGATAATGACCTCGTTATCATTCGTACAGGTGATGTTTTTTGAAAAATACCTGCCAAAGTAGTTGATTTAACATGACTTATCTATAGATTTGTAAGCTAAGAGTTCGTAAAATATGCATGAATTGATTTTTTGTATTTGCAGGGGTATGGAAAAAGTGAATTGTCCTCTTAAATTTCAATGGAAGAGATTGCGAGGTCTTAATGGGGTTTACATCGGAGAAAAAATGATCAAAGCAATAACTGCAAAATATGGGTTTTATATACAATTATTAACGATAGGATTTTTAACAGGCTGTGCCTCCGATGCGCACGTATCAGTAAATTCCGATATGCTAAATCAGGGGAGAACCTCTGAGACTATCAAGGAGTACCGACTGGGCGTTGATGACACTGTTAATATAAACGTCTGGAAGAATGCTGAGCTCTCGGTGAATGTGCCGGTCAGGCCAGATGGTAAAATATCAATGCCATTAGTTGGTGATGTGAAAGCGGCAGGCTATACGCCCGAGCAGGTAGCTTTAGCCATTCAGAACAAGCTTAAAAACTATGTGCGCGACCCTAATGTCACTATAATGGTCACCGGGTTACAAAGCCACGAGTATCTTACGCGATTAAGAATTACAGGTGCTGTTGCTAATCCAAGTTCGCTAAATTATCGGCAGGGAATGACGGTGCTTGACGCTATACTTGCCGCCGGCAGCATCAATGATTTTGCCGCGCCGAACAGCACGAAACTCTACCGAAAAATAGACGGTAAGACCCGAGTTATTTCTATTTACCTTGATGATATTTTAAACAAGGGCAAACTGGAAACCAATATTCAGCTTCGCCCCGGAGATATCCTGACAGTTCCCGAACGTTTATTTTAATTTTCAGGACATAAATAATGCGTTTACCCTTTGAAGAAATTTTTAAAGTGCTGGTAGGAGAAGTTATTGCACGGCGCAATACAGTTTTTGTTATCTTCGTTATTATCAGCCTTACATCCCTGGCTGTTGGCACAATATGGCCTAAACGCTACACAGCGTTCAGCATTATCCAGGCCGATAATAGCAATATACTTCAGCCGCTTATGCAGGGTTCCGCCGAAGCAACTCTTGTTACCGATTATGCAGGTAATGCCAGCGAAATCGTATTTGGTGAAATTATAATGAATCAGGTGCTAGAGGAAGCTGGCTGGCTGAAAACCAACCCCACTGAAGTTGAACAGGCACAAATAAAGAAGGATATCAAAGCACACCTTAAAATTGAAGGCATCGGCAATAACCTGATAAGGGTTGAATATATAGATAATAAATCAATGCGTGCTTTTATTACTGCAAAGAGAATATCTGAGTTGTTTATTGAAGAGGGCGAAAAATCAAAAATCAATGAGAGCCAGGCGGCATATGACTTTATTGAAAAGCAGGTAAATGAGTATCTCGAAAAACTGACAGTGGTTGAAGAGAAATTAAGGGAGTTCAGGTCGAATAATCCCGATGCCAGACCAGGTCTGGAGACCGAAGTTTCTACTCGTATTAGTCGCCTGACCCGAGATATTGAAAATACCCGCCTTCGATTAAGTGAAACGCTAATTCGAAGAAACTCTTTAAAAGAGCAATTATCTGGCGAAGCAGCTATTACCATAAGCCAGTCTAAAGAAGGGCAATATCGGAGTAAGATAGCTGACTTACAAAATCGACTGGAAACATTACGGCTCGATTATCAGGAGACCTACCCTGATATCGTTCGTGTTAAGCATCAGATAGAAGATTTGAAAGACGCAATGATTAATGAAATAGAGCAGAGAGAAGAGGCTAAAAAGCGTGCTCGGACAAAGGGAACCCATTATGTTGATGAGGCTATCTCCCTTAATCCGCTCTACCAGCAACTGCGAAGTAATGCCTCGACAACAGAGACAGAAATACATACGCTGCGGGCACGCATAAGTGAAATGAATAAAATGCTTGAAGGTGAGTATGCACGTGCTCGACGAATTCATGGTGGTGAAACCGCGCTATCGAAACTAACACGTAACTATCAGGTTAATCAGGAAATATATCAGGACTTATTACGCCGAATGGAGCGGGCGCGTGTTTCAAGAAATCTTGACCAGGAGAATAAGGGGCTTACATTTAAAATTCAGGAACCTGCAAAAATACCACTACTTCCAACAGGCCTGAGGTTTATGCACTTTATGTTAGCGGGCCTGGTGCTTGGAATAGGTGTCCCTGTAGGCCTCATATATGTGATGCTTCAAATAGATCCTCGTATACGTTTTTCTAAAGTCATCAGTGAAGAGCTCAATATTCCTGTACTTGCAGAAATAAGTCGAATTTCCAGCGTAAGTGACTTAAGAAAAGCCAGGATAAATCTGTTAATTCTGAGCTTTGGCTTTGTTCTGGTTATAGTGATTTATGCCTATGTTGGATGGCTTAAATTTGTGGGTCAACTGCAATGAGTAAGATTGAAGATGCTTTAAATAAAGCTAAAAGACAACGTGCTACACAAAGTAAAAGTCTTGCCGAATTACCAGAAAAAGCAACTGAGCAACGGACATATAAATCCAGTGTTAGAGACCTGGTGCCTTCAAATGGCTTAAATGTTAGTCTCAACAGAAAGTCCTCTACTAAAGAAATTGCGCTGATGGAAGGTGGCGAGGTACTTGATAACAATGAGCTTTCAGAATTAAAAATTATCTTCTCCAATATGACAGATAATAAGACGGCTAATACCTACCGTGACTTGCGCACTAAACTCATTCAAAAAAGTCAGGGAAAAAATTTTATTTGCATGGTTACATCATGCGTTTCCGGGTTTGATAATGGCAATACGTCATTAAATTTATCATCTGCTTTTTCTTTCGATGAAAGTAAAACATCATTACTAATTGATTGTAATTTGAATAACCCTAAACTTGATTCGGTACTTGGCCTTGAAACCGGAGCAGGGTTAACGGATTATCTGGAAGATGAAACGCTTGGTATAAGCAACATTATTCACAGTAGTGGAATTAAGCGACTTAAACTAATTCCAGCGGGTACCTCAAGGGAAACTTCTACAGAATACTTTACCTCTTTAAGAATGCGTGAGCTGATGGGTGATTTATTGACTCGATATTCAGATCGGTATATTTTTCTTGATTCTGCACCGATAACTGATTCAGCAGATACAAGGATATTGGTTGAGTTTTGTGATTTTGTGATTTTAGTAGTTCCTTATGGTACTTCTTCCGCTGGCAGAATCAGGGAAGCTGCGGATGCTATTGGGACGGATAAACTCCTGGGCGTTGTTTTTAATGAAGTGCCAAAGATAAATTTTTTTAAAGCGACAAAAAGTTGATCATCGCTGGTGTATGGGTTGTGACAATAAGTATCAATATAAGAGGCATAATTGTATTAATATCGGTTTTCGCATCAATGAACATTAATGCAGCGGACGTTAGCTATTCGGCGGGGTTATTACTGGCACAATATGATAATGTTAATCGGGTGCAGAATCCAGCAGAGAATCAAAAGAATGAAACATCCTATACATTAATTGCAGCAATGACCGCGGTAGAGGACGCTGCAAACTATTCCGTATTTATCGATGGGAATATTCGCTCAATTGACTACATCGAAAATATTGCTCCAGATCGTGTGACGGGTGATCTGACAGCTAATCTGATCTGGAAAATTAAACCAGGTCAATTTGACTGGATTCTGAATGATACATTTACACAGACTGCCATCAATCCGTTACAGAATAATTCTCCAGGGAATAGACAAAATGTGAATATTCTTTCAACAGGGCCTGATTATACAATACGCTTTAGTGCAACTAATAACCTGATTTTCTCTGGTCGAATAGAAAACTATCTGTTTGAAAATAATAGACAGCAGGTTCTGAACAATGCTAATAATAATAACCAACAGACTCTGGTTAGTGCAAACAATAACCGCGCCATATTTTCAGCTAGCTGGTCCAGGCAGATGAATTCCAGATTGAATCTATCGATTAATGATGATGCCGCAATAGTTAGATACCGAAATAACCAGTCATTTAATAATTATGATCGAAATGATGTATATCTGGGCGTGAATTATTCCAGTGGGTTACACACATTGGATGCACAATTTGGTTTTACAAATGTTAGAAATGAACTCACCGACAATATACAATATGACAGATACCTCCTGTCTGTAACTCGTGCAAGTACCAGAAACTCCAGTATCCAGCTGTCCTATCAGGATATTGCAACTGATACGGGAAGCCAGCTGGCGCAATCGGTTTCAGGGGGAGCTAACAGTAACTCGATATCAACTCTTGCCAGCAATAATGTGTTTGTAGATAAGACCTTACGTGTTCAATATATTAAAGCTGAAATAAGTGGTGGATTCAGTCTGGATATATACAGTAGAGATAGAACGTATGCGAGCCTCCTCCCGTCACTACTTGACGAAAAAAGTGAAGGTGTTGTTTTAACTGGGAACTGGAATCTGGAACGGGGGAATTCAATTGTTTATAGAGCATCTTATATAAATACATTGTTTGTTAATATATCATCAGCTGGCCGAGATGATGAGGATTATATTTATTCGATCAATTATAACTACAGGCTTAGACGTAATGTCACAATAGGTGTCTCTGCCATCTCATCTGAACGACAAAGTACTGCAACCCAATTTTCGTATGACGACTTAACATTTACGTTAGGTCTTACCTACTCATCTTTATAAGGATAAACTATTATGTATATGGATTTTTTTGGCTTAAATGACTATCCATTTCGCATAACGCCAGATACTGACTATCTTTATATGAGCTCTGCTCACTCTCGAGCCAAAGCTTATATGGAGTATGCTATATTTAATAGAGAAGGGTTTGTTGTTATAACAGGTGAAATAGGCTCTGGGAAAACCACCTTAATAAAAAAATTATTAACTGAGTTAGATGAAAATGTACTGGTAGCCAAAATATTTCAGACGCAACTTGATGAAGTTGAACTACTCCAGGCAATACTGGTTGAATTTGGATTAAATCCTTTTAGTGCAAAAAAGGTAGAGTTGCTCAGTATACTGAATCAATTTATCGTTAATAGTTATCTTGATGGCAAGCAGGTTTTACTTATAATAGATGATGCACAAAATTTGAGTAAGCGCGCACTTGAAGAAATTACCATGTTATCCAGTGTTGAAACACAAAAAGAAAAAATTCTACATGTCATTCTGGTTGGGCAACCAGAGTTAAATTACAAGTTAGAAGATCCTGATATGGAGCAGCTACTGCAGAGAGTCAGTTTGCGCTATCATGTGAGGGCTTTAACATTTGATGAAACCAAAGAGTATATAGTCCACAGGCTTAAAATTGCTGGTATTTCAGAGCAACTATTTGCTGATGACATACTGCCTGGTATATACGATTATACAGGTGGAATTCCTCGTCTGATCAACACACTTTGTGATACATCATTAACATGTACTTTTGCAGATGATAAGAAAAAAGTTAACAGTACAGAATTTAATAATGCCGTATCAGAGCTTCAGTGGAAAAAATATAATAACTCAGGTAAGTCGGACGCAAAGCGAACACCCGTTGCAAATGAGGAAAGTCTCTATGAGATGGATGGTGAATCGGAGGGTGGAGAAGGTGTAAAAAATGTAATTAATTCTGCTTATATCCCTATTGCGTCAAGAGCACTCGTTGAAATCTCCAGGCAGCTAAAGCGTATTGCAGATCACCTTGATAATAAAGATACCAATAGTCATGAAAAATAATATTGTAAATTCATTTACTGTGGATGTTGAAGATTACTTTCAGGTAGAAGCGTTCAGTCAGACAATTGACCGGAAAGACTGGGAGTCGTATGAGTCCAGAGTGGTTAATAATACTATGCGCATACTTGATTTGTTAGATGCGTATAGTACATCAGGTACTTTTTTTGTATTGGGTTGGGTGGCTAAACGAAATCCAGAGCTGGTAAGAGAAATAAATTCTCGTGGCCACGAAGTTGCATCTCATGGAATGTCTCATAAGCTAATTTATAACCAGACTCAGGATGAGTTTCGTCAGGAAACGTTTGATTCGAAAAAGCTACTTGAAGATATAATACAAAAAGAGGTAAGAGGCTATAGAGCAGCCACTTATTCGATTACAAAAAAATCTTTCTGGGCTCTGGATATACTGTGTGAAGCAGGATATAAATATGATTCAAGTATTTTTCCAATACTACATGACCGTTATGGAATAGCTGATATAAATACGAAGCCACATGTCATAACAACACCGAGTAATAACAGAATAATTGAATTTCCGATATCAGTGTTTAAAAATAAAATTTTTAATATTCCAATATCAGGTGGTGGTTATTTCAGGTTGTTTCCTTATAGAGTTACAAAATATTTATTGGGGTTATTAAATAAAAAAAAGTTACCCTTTATATTTTATATACATCCATGGGAAGTCGATCCTCATCAACCAGAAATAAGCAATATTAAATTCTCAACTAAATTTAGACACTATAATAATATATCGTGCTGTGAAGACAGACTTGGAAAGTTACTTGGTGACTTCAAATTTTCGACAGCTAGTGATGTATTGAATCAGCTTGAATTATTATAAGTCAGATTATTTACCTATTTTAAATAAATGAATCCCATGAAGTTAGCTTACATTACATCATCGTCGTTCTCAGGTTCTACACTGTTATCTTTTTTATTAAATAGTAACCCCCAAATATCAACTATTAGTGAGTTTGATATAATGGATGAGATAGAAAATAACCTTGATTATATGTGTTCCTGTGGATCCAGAATTCGAGACTGTGGATTTTTTAAACGGCTGGAAAAAGAAATAAAAAATGAGGGCATGGACTTTCAACTCGATAATATGGATATGATGTTTTATGTAGTGAAAAACGAACGAATCAACCGTTATTTAACACAAAAAATACCGCTTTTTAACTCATCATGTCTTGAATATATAAGGGATTTTTTTATAAGGCGATTGCCATTTATAAATAAGCGGATAGCAGAGATTTTTCGTCGAAATGAAATATTTATGAGAAAAATTGTTGAATTACAGAAAGGTAGTGTCTTTCTGGACGCCAACAAAAACCCTTATAGATTAAAGTACCTTGCAGAAGAGCATGACACTATTGCAATATATCTGTACAAAAATGGTATAGCAGGAGCCTACTCATTTTTTAAAGCTTCCAGAAAGCTGGATAAAAATCCGGTAAGCTTCGAACAGGCGTGCATTAGATGGTTCGTTGAGCAAATTACTATTAACAGGTGCCTTAATGGAATGAAGTCGGTTAAAGTAATTAGTTTGCCGTATTCAGTATTATGTGCCAGTCCAGATGCAAGTATTTTTAAAATATGCCGCTTATTGGAAATTGAGCATAGCTCATTAGATAACTTCCAGGAAGTAGATCATCATATAATTGGAAATGTCATGAGAACCGCAAGTATAGGCGGTATCAGAGAGAGTACTGACTGGAAAGATAATTTGACAGAGCAGGACTATACTATTTACAGGAGAATTTATAAGAAATATATTGACAGGCTGTCGTCTGTAAATAGTGAAATAACGGGTAATATCTGGTTTGAGGAATAGTATGTCAATACTATTAGAGTAGAGTGCATTGAAAGTATTAAGCAGGAATAACCTGGCAAGGGCTGTTGACTATTTAAACATCAATAGATTGATAGATTTTAGCCGAGGCGCTTTTATCAAGGATCTTAGGATATTGGCGTATCATCGAGTATGCGACCCGGAACAGTGGAATGATAATGATATATCATTAATGAGTGCATCCAATGAGCAATTCAACTGGCAAGTAAAATATGTTACAAAGAACTATGATCTAATTAATTTTGATGATCTGGATAATATTCTTAATAATAAAATTCGAAAACCAAAGCGACCCGTGATAATTACTTTCGACGATGGTTTTTCAGATAATTATTTCAACGCATATCCCATATTAAAAGAACATAATGCAAAAGCGACATTTTTCGTGTCTACAGGGTATATAGGAACTGATAGGCAATATTGGTTTAACAAGGTTTATCGTTCGTTTATAAACCCTCAGAACACAAAGATCAGTATTAGGGGGCTCGATATAGATATAGATCTCTCAAAATGTGAAGTTACTCGGCGCAACCAGATTTATACCATTATAGAGACTCTTAAAAAATGCCCAAATCAGAAAAGGCTTGAACATATTGAATATATTACCCAACAATATCCGGAACGTGAATTTGATGATCTGTTGTGTGTGCCAATGTCATGGGATCAGGTCAGGGAAATGAATAATAATAATATGGAAATAGGATCACACACTACTTCCCATCCCGTATTATCAATGCTCACTGATGTTGATCTGGCATATGAGATACATGAGTCAAAAAAAACCCTTGAAAAAAAACTAAATACCCGTATCTCAACAATCGCCTATCCTGTTGGTATGTCATTTGCATATAATGATGCAGTGGTTAAAGAAGTAAAGGCGGCCAGTTATACGTTTGGCGCTTCATATATAGCAGGTACTAATTATCTCAGTGTTCTCAAGCCTTATGATCTAAAAAGAATACATATTGAGCGATATACCAGCAAATCGATGTTTAAAGCTATGTTGTCATTTCCTGAGATTTTCTCAGTTTATTGAGATATAATAGACACATGAAGACTGTTCAACTCAATCGAGATGAAAAATCGCTTCTCGCCAATAATATTAATAATCCTGATTCTAATCAGGCATTACAGGATTTATTAAATAATGCTGGCCCTGCTCTACATGAGCATATTTTAAATGAACTTTCACTACGACATACAGCATGGGCCGGGTTGATTAATAGAGAAAGTATTGATACAGCAATTGTCATAGAAACGGGCCTGGGAGCTACAGTAGAATCTTTATCTTCTATTGTTAAAAAAGTTTATGCGGTGTATCTGGAAGCAGATAAAATGGATCTTGTTCGCAAGCGTATAAACAATGACAATGTTAGCCATATTTTACTTAGCGATTTTCACATGCATCCTGTAGTAGATTCCGACAGGGCGCTGTTCGTAGCTTATAATGATAAAGGATCACGCGAATTTGACAAAATTTGTACCAATATAGTTAATGAAAAAAATATTAAGTATTATTACTACATTAATTCCGCAAAATCATCATATTATTTCCAGAGGAATCTACAGATAAATAAAAACTCACAGGATAATAGCATCCCGAGTATATATCATATAGAAGGCTCTATAAGAGATCCTTTTAAATTAACGAGTAGTGAAAATAAAATATTACAGTTTGGTAAATTAAAGTATTTTATATATCGTTTATATATTATGGTTGCGAACATGTACATAGCAACAACAAATCTAAATTTTAACGAGTCGTTTTTTTGCGCCGTAGCAAATATTTTTTTTAATAAAGATAGCTATAAAATACATGATATTATTTTTATTAAACCCAATGGAGCATTGCTTGTTGTATCTCACTCCAATAAAGAATATATGCTTAGAATCACATCAGATAGCCTTGGTAAAAAAAGGCTTTCAAGTAACAATTTAACACTTGGAGAGCTTAAAAAACTTGGCTGTAGTTATTGCCCTGAAATATATAAAGAATTGTCGGTTAGGGATTATAATTGTTCAGCAGAGGAGAGAATTTCTGGTAGAAATATTAATAGTCGCGATTTAAATACGCCATTAAAAAGAACGATGGTGTATAAACAGGCTGTTGATATATTAATAAATATACATACTCGGAGTATGTGCAGGACAACAATTAATGCTGAAATATATGAGAAAGTGATAGGCAATTCGATTTCAAAGGCAGCTAATAATTTATCGAATAAATATAATATCATATTAGATAATGTAGATGAATATTTAAAATCATGCTTACTAGAACAATCATTGCCACTGGTATTATCACATGGTGATTTTTCAGCTGATAACCTGATGATTTGTGATGATAAGATAACAGGGGTAATAGATTGGGAATACTCAAAAAGTAACAATTTACCTTTTGTGGATCTTGTTTTTTTTTCTGTAATGTATACAAAAAAGCAAATGATATTAGTATAGTTAAAGCAATGCGAGAAATAATTATCGACAATAATATTGAGTCTGAAGCGAGAAATTGCTCTAAAGCGTATTGTGACTCGTTGAATATAAATAAAGACTATATCAAACCTTTAAGCTTAATGTGTATTATAGATTTTATAGCTTATAGACTTGAAAATAATTCATTAATGGAGTGCCATAACTTATTTGATAAAAAATTCGGTTCCCTTTTAAAATCGATTGATAATTACATTTGTAAAGAAATTTAAATATGAATACATTGGATAAAATATTAAAAAATTCGATGTCCAATACTGTTGCGTTTTCAGTAGAGGCGATAACGGCCTTTCTTTTAATGCCGTTTGTTATTTTAAACCTTGGTGATTCAGCTTATGGAATCTGGGTTCTAATAAATGCTCTTACAGGTTATCTTGGCCTGTTCAAATTAGGTTTCAGGCCCTCTATCAATAAACATGTTGCTGAGTATGAGGCAAAAGGTGATTTCTCTGGCCTTAGAGAGTACATGAGTGCAACTCTACATATATATTTATACATTGCAGTTGCTATTATTATAACTTCACTTGCTGTTTCTTATTTTTTACCTGAGCTATTCCTTAATAATAATGAGTATCTTCTCATATTTCAGATATTAATACTTTTTGCAGGGGTACAATCTGTTTTCTCACTAATGGGAACAGCATATGGCGGTATTATATCGGGTTATCAAAGATATGAAATTAATGCAGGCATTGAAATTGTAGTTATACTTGTGCGTGCCCTGCTGATTTTTCTATTACTGCCGTATTTTAAAGACCTTTATACAGTAGCTGCAGCTCATTTCTCGATAACAATAATTGGATTTATAGCGACTATTTATTATGGCAGAAAAATATCTCCTGTTAAAAAATTACCAATATTTAAAAAACCATCGAAAGAAATACTTAAAATAATAATTAAGTATAACTCTGTCAGCTTTGCAATTGCTGCATTGGCTATTTTTATGAGTTATATGGATTCAGTCGTCGTGGGGCTTATTTTTCCACTATCAGTTATTACACATTATGTAATTGGTGTTCGGCTTATAAAATATGTGACAATGTTCCTCGGAGTGACTACTAAAGTAATTGCGCCTGCTATTAGTGAACTGAATGCAAAAAATAATCAAAAAATGTTAATCAGTGTATTGAACTCGACCTATAAAGTATCGTGCATTGTTGTTTTTCCTATGCTTGCATATCTGATAATACAGGGAGATGACTTTATCAGGCTATGGGTCGGAGATGGCTATCCTGACAGTTACCATATAATGGTAGTATTTGCATTTTCTGGTATATTTGTTGCGCCAACTGAAGCTTTAAATTCATATCTATACGGCCTTGGTGAGCATGTATATCTTATGTATATAAATATAATAGAGGCTATTTTTATTATTCCCATTTGTTATTTTGCTGGTGTTCATTATGGAATAATAGGCGTTGCAGCAGGTATATCAATTCCAAAAGCACTATTTAGAGGTTTTCTACTACCCTTTATAATATCAAGAAAAATGAACGTAAATTTACTGCTATCATTTTTAAAATTACAAGTTATCGTGCTAACAGGTACCGTTCCTTTTATATTGTTTCTGCTGTCTACTGAATGGATAATTGGTGATATTAATACATGGAGTGTATTTGTAGTTCATCTTCTTTCAGGAATGTTATTGTATATCATCTCGATTTATCTTATTAGTTTGAATCTCCAGGAAAAATCTATAACAAATAATATTATTCTCAGAGTTCGATCCAGGATGTTTTAACTGGATCTATGCTATGAATATGAAAACTATCAGTATGGCTCCGACAATTATAATCAGCAATCATAATCGGCAATTATAATGATTAGAGCGCTCGCTACTTTTTATATCTTGTTGGTTATTTTACAGCCATCTGAGTGGATCCGGCTATTTGAAGGTGTACCAATACAGGAGCTAACACTAGTAGGTTCGATCGGAATAGCGGCTTTGTTTAAAGGAGATAAGCTATTTGATGTAATGTTATCTTACCCTGCTAAATTTTTTGCATATTTTATAATTGTTTCAATGCTCAGTGTGTTAGCAAATGGTGATGGATTTAGCTACGCTTTTGGTACCATTGGTTATAAATATATAAAATTTTATATTGGTTATATAATTATAGTTGTTGCAAATGATACACCAGAAAAAATTCGTAGCACTTTTTTCTGGTCTATTTTATCAGGGTTGCTTGTTTCATATTTCTGCATTATGTTGATGCTAACGGGGCATGGGGTTGGTGGTGGTATAGGTGTTACAGAGCAAACCTTGAACTGGCGGGGATCTGTACAATGGCTGGGAGCTTTCGGTGGAGGCAACACAACAGGTTTGTTATTGTTGTTTATACTGGCTATGTCAATAGGCTGTTTATATAAAGAATCGGCCAGAATTAAACAGTTATTTTATATACTAACTACAGGGGTTATTGGAGCTGCCTTTATTATGACTCACTCTCGAGGCGGTTTTTTGGGATTGCTCGCAGTGCTTGGCTATTTTACATTTATTCATACAAAGATGAGCTTTAAAAAATTTGCACCAATAGCTCTTGTTCTTGCCCTTGCAGTGCTTGCTCTAAAACCGCAGGAAGAGGGCAGAGGGATAAAGGAATCATCCACGCCTGAGCGTATAGAGTTATATCATCAGGGATTGCAGATGTTTAAGCACAACCCTGTCTTTGGTGTTGGTTCTAGTCGATTTAAGAATAATAATAAAATAAAAAAAACTGCACATAACATTTATTTGAACACACTTGCGGAGACAGGTTTTTTTGGATTTTTCTTTTTTATCGCAATGTGGTTTGTAGTCTTTAAACGTATAAATAATAATTTGCCAAATATTGATAAATCTGGTCTGATAAATAGAAATATACAAACATCGTTTCTGGTGGTTGCCGGGTGTGGTGTTAGTCTGTTCTTTTTGTCAGCTGATCATGAATTACCATTTATTACATTTGCATTGCTTACGGCTTCGGCCAATCAGTTTAAAGACGAATATTCAATAACCGGCACTGAGTATAAAAATATACTAAAAATAATAATATTAATAATTTTATGTGTTTATGTCGCAATACAGTTATATTTTATGATTTAGAATAAATGGCCATATGCATTAGATAGAATTACCTTACTATGCATACTAATTTAATATTAAGACCTGGATATAGAGTAAATTATGATGGAAGGCATACTAAAAATAGTTTTATTTCTGTCGCTGTTTCTTATGGTTTACAATCATTTCTTATACCCTCTAATGGTAGCAGGGTTGTCAAAAATTATTGGCAATAAGCACAATCTCATTGTCGGTGATGCGATTGAATTAATTGCATACCCAAAAGTAAGTTTCATAATTGCTGCTTATAATGAAGAAGAAGTGATTAAGGATAAATTAAATAATACACTTGCTTTAAATTATCCTGATAATAGTTTCGAAATTATTGTAGTATCAGATGGTTCAAATGACAAAACTGTAGAGATTGTGAAATCATTTTCTGGTTCTGGTGTGATCAGCTTGCATGAGGATGCAAGATCAGGGAAAACCGCTGCATTAAACAGGGCAGTGTCAAATGCAAGTGGCGATATTCTGGTGTTCTCTGACGCTAATAATGATTTTTCCAGTAATGCAGTAATTGAACTGGTTAAGCACTTTGGTGATAAAGCGATAGGAGCTGTTACAGGCGCAAAACATATTTATACCAGTGAATCTCGAGAATCAGCGATTGGTGATGGTTTGTACTGGAAATACGAGTCGTTTATAAAAACAGCTGAAAGTAGACTTGGATCAATTACCGCAGCTGATGGGGAGATAGTAGCCGTCAGAAAGCGTCTATATAAACCGATTAATCCAGAACTTATTAATGATGATGCCGCAATCACTTTTGATATAGTCCGATCTGGCCATCGCATAATATATGAGCCGCAAGCCAGATCTTATGAACAGGCATCAGCGGATTTACATGATGATATTAATGTTAAAATACGCATGACAGCAGGAGGCTATCAGACGATATTCCATGAGTGGAAATATCTGTTTCCTCCACTCACCTGGTTTTCATTTAGTTTCATATCACATAAGATACTACGGTGGGTTACACCTCACCTGATGCTACTAACTTTTATCACGAGTCTGTTATTATCGATGCTATTATCGGAATCTACAGTATATATATTATTACTTGTTGCGCAGATAGTTTTCTACCTGATTGCGCTATATGGATGGCGTCAACGAAAATCAACTGGCATGTCAGCTTTGATATATATTCCGATGTATTTTACTGTTATGAATGTTGCATTATTTATGGGGTTTATGCGTTTTATGAGTAACAAACAGGGTGTAAACTGGGTTAAAGCCAGACGATAGCCAAACTTTATACAATGAGTATATGATTCGATGATGTATTTCTTAATAATATTAGCACTGCTTTCAGCTGTCTTCTTACTGGTTTTTTTAGTTCTTAAATCACGAAATATTGATTTATGGATTGTTTCTTATTTGAGGGAAAAATATAACCGTGAAGTGAGTACTGGAGGTAAAAACGTATATTTTTGCCTTGCCGATCATTATGAACCTTATTTTGGATCTGCCAGTCAGGAGCTGGCGCGTGAAAGGGTAGAGAACTGGTGTAGAAGCTACCCTGAAATAGCTAAAAAACATAAAGATTCAGATGGGAATATGCCTAAACATAGCTATTTCTATCCTGAAGAAGAGTATGATGAGGAAATTATAAATAATATTAAATCACTATGTGAAAGGGGGCTTGGCGATGTTGAAATACACTTGCACCATGATAATGATACGGCTGAAAATCTTGAAATAACACTTAACAGGTTTAAAACACTGTTATTTGAAAAACATGATTTACTGCGTAAAGATAAAAATGGCAATATTGTATATGGTTTTATACACGGTAACTGGGCATTGGATAATTCACGGCCTGATGGAAAATGGTGTGGTATTAATAACGAAATTGAGGTGCTGATAAAAACCGGTTGCGTCTATGATATGACGATGCCATCAGCACCCGATAATACGCAGACTAAAACAATTAATAGCCTGTATTTTTCCAGAGAGGACGGTAAATGCAAGTCTCATAATACAGGTAGAATACTAAAACCAGATAAATGGGCAAAAGATGGCGAATTGCTGATGATACAGGGGCCATTAACTTTAAACTGGAAAAATAGAAAATTAGGGCTGATTCCAAGGATCGAGTCGGGTGAGTTATCAGGTGATGCTCCGCCTTGTGAACAGAGAGTTAAACTATGGGAATACTGCAATGTGAGTATTTCAGGTGATAGTGAAAATATTTTTATAAAACTTCATACCCATGGCCTTGAGAATCAAAATGTGGATATGTTTTTTGAAAATAATGGGTTTGATGTTTTATGGTCTTCATTAGAAAAGGCGTTTAGAGATAGAGAAGGTTACTCACTTCATTATGTTACGGCATGGGAAATGTATGAGAAAATCAGAGATTTATCAACTCACTAATACGAAATGTTAAGACTAAATAACTAATAATGCTTAATATACTACATATAATTGAATCGTTAGAGTTTGGCGGTGCAGAGAAAGTTGTTGTTCATCTTGCAAATAAGTTATGTGATCAACATAATATAATGATATGCGTAACGAAGCGATCGGGAGAACTTTGTAAGCAACTTGATCCACGAATAAAAGTAATATGCCTTCATGGAAAAGAGGGTAATGATTTAAGGGTACCGGTTAAACTTTCTAATATTATTAGTAATAACGATATTAATATCATTCATACACATGACTGGGGAATATACCTTGAAGCTGCTGTCGCATTGGTACTTAACAGGAAATGTAAAATGGTACATACAGTTCATGGAAGTTATATGCCATATTCATCGTCACTAACTGCTCAAATTAAGTTAAAATTCAGGCATTTGTTAGAAAAAACCAGTTCATTACGTGTGAGCATGTTTGTTGCTGTGTCAAAGTCCATAAAAGACTATATTCAGGATGATATATATATATCTCATAAAAAAATTATGACAATACACAATGGAATAGAGGGGCATCAACCTCGGTCTTTTACTAACGCTGTTCTATCGCCTCTTAAGCTAATAACAGTTGGAAGGCTTGCACCCGTTAAACAGCATAAAGTTATGATTGATGCAGTTAAATTATCGATCAATGATGGTATTAAAGTGACGCTGACAATAGTAGGAGATGGCCCTGAATACGATAATCTGGTTGATTATGTAAAAACATCTGGTTTGCATGAGAGTATAAAATTCAAAGGTTTTCGAACTGATATCGATACATTACTGGCAGATCATCATGTTTTTGTTCTATCATCAGATTATGAAGGCATCTCGATCGCATTATTAGAGGCAATGTCAACAGGACTATCGAGTATTTCGACTGATGTTGGTGGTATACCTGATACTATCATTGATCAGAAGACAGGTATTCTTGTTGATAAAGGTGACTCAGCTAATATGGCTAAAGCTATTAGACAATTAGCGACTAACCCATCTCAGCTTGAAATGATGGGAATAAATGCATATAACCATTTTGTCGAGAATTTCCATGAAAGTGTAGTGCTCGATAAATATAACACCCTCTACAGGGCTTGTGTGAAGTAATATGACTGTTAAATCTCTAAATATACTCTATCATCACCGTACTCAGGGGCGTGGAGCTGAAGGCGTACATATTTCAAGCATTGTAAAATCTCTTGAAGCACTGGGTCACCATGTGACAATTGTATCTCCCCCAGGCATAGATCCTATGTCTAATGCAGGTAATGCACCAATTGACAAATCAGAAGTATCAACGAAGGGTATAAACTCTATCTGGAAGTTTATCAGTAAAAATTTACCCAATTTTTTATTTGAAATTATTGAAATTATATATAATATCCCTTCATCTATTCGGCTTGAGAAGGTTTTATCCAGAAAAAACTACGACATTATCTATGAACGTTACGCTTTCTACATGATTTGCGGAGCTATTAAAGCTAAAAAATATAATATCCCGCTTATACTGGAAGCAAATGAAGTCAATGGTCTTGAGGACAGGGCTCGTAAACAGTCATTTCCATCACTGTGTAAGCTTTTTGAAAAATTTTTATTTAAACGATGTACCTCAATACATACTGTTTCATCATATCTGAAAAACTTGATTGTAAATCAGGGGGTTGACGCAGAGATTATTGAAGTAATGCCAAATGCAGTTGATCCTGATAAGTTCACTGGCGTGAAAAAAACAGGTAATCTGAAAAACGAACTCGAACTTAATAATAAATTTGTGATAGGGTTCGCTGGCTGGTTTGATGACTGGGATCGTCTAGATTTACTCATCGATGTATTTCAAAACCTTAAATCTAAACATAAAAATCTCGCATTATTGCTGGTTGGAGATGGTGCTGTTCTAAAGCAGGTTCGTGAAAAAGTATCATCGGGAGGCTTGAGTGATGTCGTGTTAACAGGAGCGGTTTCACGTGAGCAAGTGCATCAGTATATTTCGCTTTTAGATATAGCTGTTTTTACACACTCAAATGATTTCGGGTCGCCTGTTGTTATGTTTGAGTTCATGGGGCTTAAAATACCTGTTGTTGCACCCGATCTGTTGCCCATTACAGATGTTATGAAGGATGGAAATACAGCACTGATCTTCGAAAGGCTTAATATGGAGCAGTACCAGAGCAAAATAGAAGAGCTTATCCTTGATAAAAATTTACGAGAAAATATAGCGAATAATGCCTATAAGCTTCTAATGAACCATCACACATGGACGAAAAATGCTGAAAAAATAGTGTCTAGTTCAGGTGTTTAATATATTGATTCTACTATGAAGAAAACATTTAAAAAAATTGTATATTCTTTATTATCAAAATTTATTATAAAGCATGGTAAAAAATCTGCTATTTATATCACTTTCGATGATGGCCCGCATCCTGATAATACACCTAAAATTATTGATCTTCTCGAAAAGTATAATGTTAAAGCGACATTCTTTATGACAGGGAGTGAAATGAAAAAGCACCCTGAAGTAGTAAAGATGGTTGCAGAAAATGGCCATACTATTGGTTATCATTCCTATACGCATATAAGCTATAAAAAGCTACCGATAAAAGAAATCATTAAAGAACTATCGCTGGGCAGGTCGATAGCTAAGGAGTCGGGCGTGCAGCTTACTTTATTCAGGCCGCCGTATGGTGATTTGAGAGTCATTTCATTTATATATCTTATTTTGACAGGATGGCGGGTTGTTATGTGGTCACTGGACAGTAGAGATTCATTTGATGTAAGAGAAAAAATTATTGACACCACTGATGTTTCCAGAGTCGTTGATGGCGATATACTTCTTTTCCATGATGATTATGAAATGACGATTGAAATATTGCCAGTGATACTTGAAAAATATGCTAAAAACAATCTACGTTGTATCGCTTTATAAATTTTCACGGGCTAAATCAAAAATATTCAGGTATTTTTCAGCTGCATTTTCCCATGACAGCTCGGTAACAGAGTTTGATATTACTTTTTCATTCCAGGTTTTATTAAATGCTTTTTCAAACCCTGTAGTCATACTGTCTATATCATCGGGGATAAATAAAACACCCGTGTTCTCATTAACAATATCAGGTATGGCACCAACTCGGCTTGCTATCACAGGTCTGCCGCAGCTGAGTGCTTCAAGCACAACATTAGGGCAGCCTTCGCGTAAACTCGGCAAGCAAAAATAATTACATGCTGCCATCCATTTTATTATTTCTTCGTGTTCAATATTACCCATAAAAAAAACATGTTCTGATATATTAAATTTTTCTGTGAGATATTTTAATTCAGACTGTAAAGGCCCATCTCCAATAATATACAGATTAAATTTATAACCCTTCTGTACTAACACTGAGGATGTTTTTATAAGCGATTTAATGTTTTTTTCAGAGCTTAAACGGCCCACGTATAAAATTACAGGTGTTTTTAAATCGATGCCCAGAAGCTGTCTACACTCCTGTTCTGGTAATGGATTAAATTTTGATATGTCTACGCCATTAGGTATTACCGTTATTTTTTTTTCAGAAAAACCTGCATCTATCAGCTCATCTTTTAAGCTATTAGATACAACTGTTATCGCATTAGCAGTTTCGAGTGCATTAATGATGATATCTTTTTTCCCTGTCTCATGCATATCATGATTAATATCACAACCCAGGCCGGTAGCAACATGTGAAATATTAAGGCCTTTAATAGCTATGTTTACAGCACAGCTATCCGGATAAAGCCATTGAGAGTTCACAGTATCAAACGCTATTTTTTTGTGAAGTTTTTTTATGCATTTTTTCAGGCCCAGTGACATAAAGTAAGCATGTCTGGATTCTGACAGCTTAGGTATCAGTGGGTATTTAGGTGAATACACTTTAATTCCGTCTATTGTATATTCATAAGGTACAAGTGAATATTGCTGATATTTCTTAAATTTTTTTAAAAAGAATATGTCGGGGAAATATGGAAGAGGGCAAACAACAGTTAAATTACATATTTTGTTCAGGCGTTTAGCCAATTGTAAGGTAAATACTCCTCTTTCAGGGTCAGCCGGCGTTGGGAAAAGGTTTGTAACTAATAATACATTTGATTTCATAAGGCTTCTTAATCAATATATTTACGATGCCAGAGCTCAAGGTTGAGGAGGCTAAAAATTCGTCTACTAAGATCTTCTTTACCATTTTTATGGCGCGTTAATATGTTCTCTATGTATGAAGGTTTAAAATAATTTCTTCTGAGTGATGAGTCGTCCAGAAGTATTTCTCTTGTCTGGTCATAGAGGCTGCTTCTGAACCAGTTAGCGATAGGTACGGGGAAACCTTGTTTCTTCCTGTAAATAATTTCATGGGGTATGTGTTTTTCCATCATTTTTTTAAGTAAATATTTTCCCTGGCCACCATTGAGTTTGAATTCATCCGGTAGCAGACTCGTGTATTCTACCAGTTTATGGTCAAGCAATGGCACTCTTAGTTCCAGTGAAGCAGCCATTGTCATTTTGTCTGCCTTTACAAGTAAATCATCCGGCAGCCATGATTTAATATCTGCATATGACATTTTTCTTAAATTTGAGGCGTTGCTCAGGTGTTCAAATAATTTGTTATAATAGTTGCATGTTGAATCATGAGAGCTTAGCAGATAATCGTTACTGTACATTTTCTTTTTAATACTATGCGTTACATCGTTTGATATACTTTGGTAGCGCTGATTTAAGGGCGTTTTTATCCAGTCGATATATTTGGAACCTTTCTCAGATGTATAAGGTATACAGTTAAGCACGAAATCGGGTATAAATTTTGAAACCTGATGCAGCTTATCGACTTTTGGCATTATTTGATGAAGTGGGTATCCGGCTAAAATTTCATCACCGCCTTCTCCAGATAAAATAACAGTAACATGTTCTTTTGCAAGTTTAGATAATTGATAAAGTGCTACAGCTGCACTTTCTACTATTGGCTCTTCTGTATAAGTTATCAGGGTGTCTATGGAATTAAAAAAGTCCATGGGGTCAAGATAATATTCGTGATGATCAGTTTTAAAATAATCGGCTATGATTTTAGCATAACCGAGTTCATTAGCTTCAGGATCATCTCGGTAACCGACTGAGAAGGTTTTAACAGGTGTGGATGTTGTCTCACTCATCAGGGACACTATGGCGCTGGAATCCAGACCCCCACTTAAGAATGCGCCAAGAGGAACATCGCTTACTAGCCTGAGTGCAACACTCTCTCTAACTATTTCTTCAAAATTTTCCATAGCCTCGCTAAAGCTTATATTTTTCTGTGGCCTGTCTTCGAGGTCCCAGTAGGCTTTGATATGTAGCTGGTTGTTTTCGATAATAAGCGTATTACCTGCTTCCAGTTTCTGAATCCCTTCAAACATGGTGTTTTTACCCGGGACATAACCAACACTCATATAAAAATCTACAGCAGAAATATTTACTCCGGGTCTATTCTGTAAAACTTCACATATAGGCCTGATTTCAGAAGCAAAGACAAACTGTTCATTATCTCTATAAAAATACACAGGCTTTATGCCTAATCTGTCTCGTATTATGAACAGCCTGTCATACCGTTTATCATATATGGCAATACCAAACATACCCCTGAAATGCTCAACGCAACATTCTCCGTATTCCAGATAAGCGTATATGATTACTTCTGTATCAGAATTTGTTTTAAATTTATGGCCTTTTGCCTGTAGCTCACTTCTGATTTCTCTGAAATTATAAATCTCTCCATTGAAAACCACGATTATATTCTGGTCTTCACTGTACATCGGTTGAACGCCACCTTCAAGGTCTATGATTTTTAGCCTGCGATGGCCCATGCCGATATTATTGTGTATAAATAAGCCAGCCGCATCGGGGCCTCTATGAATCATTTTAGAATTCATTTGATTAATCTGATTTTCTGTTACCAGATTTTCAGATTTAAAGTTGTATATACCGCAAATTCCGCACATTGTTATTTATCACGTAATTAGTTCATGGTGTCCCGTTTAAGGGCGACTCATTCATTTGAGTTATATATTAGCACTGCTGAAGCATTGAACCTGAGTACTGAGCAATATAATAAACTAACGAGGAAGCCATTCAAATGCTTCTATGGCATGCAATTTCGTCGATGCACTGGCAGTTGTTAATGCACTGAGATCCCTGAGTCAGTAGCGTAAATAATTTGTTTGGGCTTTTTCCAGTTGTTGATCTATACTTCTGGCTAAATATTATAGCATTCCTGATGGAATAAGTTGATTTTTTAATTCTCTATCAACCCTCTGGTTTGGTATAATCTAGCATCCAGACCTGGTGTCGAAAAAGTCACCGGATATGATATGAATCTGCGATTAATCCGCTGGAGTGGGTCACAGGGTGGCATCGATGATGAATGTTCTGTGTTTATATCTGTTATCGGTGTGTGTTGATACTAATATATGGCTTTAAAGCCAGGTCTGATAACGACTATTGTATCTATAGTTTGATAATAGCGCCTGTGTTGGCCTGATACCGTGCTTTAATATTCGTTTTAATCATTTGATGTGATATATGCAATTGCTTTTACTCTATAGTTTTTTCGCCATAATTTCCACTATTGCTAATATAGCTAGCCAGGATGTATCGATTCGGGTCTATACTGGTGCATATAGTATTGTTTTATCTGTATTTGTTGGTACCGGGGTTGGTCTCGTTGTTAAATACCTACTTGATAAGAAGTATATATTCAAATTTAAAGTTGATAATTTGCAACATGATTCTCAGACCTTTATTTTATATACTCTGATGGGATTACTCACAACAGTTATTTTCTGGGGCTTTGAGTTTACCTTTGACTATATTTATCAGTCAAAAGAAATGAGGTATCTGGGGGGCGTGACTGGTCTGGCCATCGGGTACTGGATTAAATACCACCTTGATAAGAAGTACGTTTTTAAACGGCGGGCTGTATAGATGTTATTAAGTGGGTGGGGGCGATACCCGGTTGAGGAGTGTGATCTGGTTTCTCCAGTTACGGCTTCGTTAGCACACAGAGAAATTCAATCTACTCAACATGGGCAGGTAATACCTCGCGGTCTGGGAAGGAGCTATGGTGATAGCGCATTAGCTCCCCATGTCATTTCTAGTGCATACCTTAATCATATTCTTGATTTTAACCCGGACGAGGGTCTGGTGCGTTGCCAGTCAGGTGTATCTCTGGATGATTTAATCAATGTGTTTTTACCTCAGGGCTGGTTTTTAAGTGTTACGCCAGGTACTCGCTTTGTCAGTGTAGGGGGCGCAATTGCCAGCGATGTTCATGGGAAAAACCACCACATTGACGGTTGTTTTAGCCATTATATTAAATCGATTAAAATTCTTCTGGCTGGGGGAGATATGGTTACCTGCTCCCGTGAAGTTAACACCGAGCTGTTCAGAGCAACCTGTGGTGGCATGGGGCTGACAGGTTTGATACTTGAGGTTGAACTCTATCTGAAAGCGGTAAAAAGCAGCTTTATTGATGAAACCATTATTAAAACCTCGAATCTTGATCATACACTCGAACTGTTTGATCGATATAAGAGTAGTACCTATTCAGTGGCGTGGATAGATTGCCTTGCGACGGGGCAAAATATGGGGCGATCGTTATTAATGCTAGGCGAGCATAGCTTACAGGGCGGGTATTCTGTGCCGACTAAAAAAAATATATCAGTGCCAGTTGATATGCCATCTGTGCTTTTGAACAGTTATAGCGTTAACGCTTTTAATACACTGTATTATCACAGAATACGCCAGCCTGTTATTGAACACAGAGTCCATTATCAGCCGTTTTTTTATCCACTGGATGCAATAGCTAACTGGAACAGGCTGTATGGCAAGAATGGCTTCTGCCAGTACCAGTTTGTTATTCCTGTTGAGTCGGGCGCTGAAGGCATGACTGAGGTATTAAATCGAATTGTTGAATCTAAACGGGGTTCATTTCTGGCGGTGTTAAAGGCATTCGGTGAGAAAAATGATAATTATCTGTCATTTCCTGTAAGGGGATATACGCTTGCACTTGATTTTAAAATCGACAGGCAGTTATTTGCTTTTCTGGAAGAGCTGGATAAAATCGTGCTTGCCTATGGTGGGCGTGTCTATTTAACCAAGGATGCACGTCTTGGTGAGAATTCATTCAAGGCTTCCTATGATAGCTGGGAGGCATTTGTCGATATTAGAAAACGCTATAATGCAGATTCAGTTTTTAACTCTTTACAGTCTATGAGACTTGGAATTTAATCAAATGAGCAAAATATTAGTTATTGGTGCTACTTCAGCTATTGCTGAAGCCAGTTGTAGACGTTTTGCTACAGAAAAAGATGAATTATATCTGCTGGCACGCAATGAAGAGCGCCTGTCTACGCTTGCAAAAGACCTTCTTATACGGGGAGCGACCAGGGTTCAATATAAGATATTCGATGTTAACGATTCTGAGAAAACGACTTCTATTATCACAGAAGCTAATTCAGCGATGCAGGGTATTGATACGGTTCTCATTGCACACGGTACTTTGCCGGATCAACAGGCCTGTGAAAAGGATTACGCTTTATGCTTAAATGAGCTTAATACAAATATGATGAGCACTATTCATATTCTAACACTAATATCAAATATCTTTGAAGCGCAGGGGCACGGGTCTATTGTAGCTATCAGCTCAGTGGCCGGGGATCGTGGCAGGCAGTCTAATTATATATATGGGACAGCCAAAGGTGCTGTGTCAATATTTATGCAGGGATTACGGAATCGCCTGTCAAAAAAAGGTATTAATGTTATTACAATAAAGCCAGGGTTCGTCGATACACCCATGACGGCTGATTTTAAGAAAGGTGCTCTGTGGGCCAGCCCTGATGATATTGCAAAGGGGATCTTAAAGGCTATTGAAAAGGCTAAAAATGAAGTATATTTACCCTCGTTCTGGTGGTTAATCATGCTAGTTATTAAATCAATTCCTGAGTTTATATTCAAAAAACTAAGTCTCTGATTTTGTTATGCATCAGGTTATGCCTGTCAGGGTGTTAGCATATAACATGAGGTGTTCCTGCGCCTAAATTGATGCGAGGACAATTAGCAACATGGCAACTGCCGTGAATCGGCTGCCCCTGTCTTTTATTGAAAAAACAATAGGATCGTCATCCATTTCACCACGTTGGGTTTTTAACCATATTCTGCTAATCCAGTAAAGTAGAGCAGGGCAGAGTAGCCAGAGCACCTGAGGGTGGCTATATCGAACAACGACCTCCGGGCTATTTATAAACAATGCGATTACCAGTACCGAAGTAAAGCCACTGGCGAGTCCCATTGCCTGTAATACAGGCACATCGCTAACTTCATAATCCCGTCCTTCTGCGGCTTCTCTTTTCATTTCTTTAAGTGTATATAGCTCTGAACAACGTTTTACCAGAGCAAGACTGATAAAGATAAACATTGAAAATGCCAGTAGCCAGAAGGACGGCATTAGTTTTATTACGGCAGCTCCCGCTATTACACGTATTGTATAGAGTGCCGCCAGCATAATTGCATCAACCAGAACGTATGATTTAAGAACAAATGAGTATGCCAACGTCAATATAAGATATATTATGATAGTTGCAAAAAACTCTATCGAGATGAAGTATGCCGCAGGTATGGTTATAAGGGGTATGAGGATGACAAGAAACAGGCCTGTGGATAAGGCGAGTTTCCCGTTGGCAAAAGGCCTGTATTTTTTACGTGGATGACGTCTATCCGATTCCAGATCAAGCATATCATTCAGTAAATACACGCTTGAGGCAGTTAAACCGAAGAGAAAAAAGGCAAGGCCTGTCAGTACAAGACTATCAATTTGATACCATAGTTGAGCCGCAAATAGCGGCACGAATATCAGAACATTTTTTATCCACTGGTGCAGACGCATCGCCTTTATAATTGACTTTGCTGTATTTAGTTCGCAGGGGATATTGTTTTCAATCTGGGTCAGTTTCTCAGTTTTTCTGACAAGAGATGCGGATGCGTTTACAAGTATTGCACTTTCGGCATGTTTGAATATTTCAAGATCAATATTATCATTGCCCGCATAGGAAAACGTCTCACCTTTTTTCAGGCCACTCTGTATTGCGGCGAGTTTTTTTTCGCCAGAGAGATTGTTTTCACTATCGCTTGAAATAACGGATGTGAAGATACCGAGATGTTTTGAAATGCTCTCTGCGTATTTCACATTTGATGCGGTTGCAAGTATTAACTCTCTACCTCGTGCATGTTCGCATTTAAGAAATTCCAGAAAATCAGAATTATACGGGAGTAGAGAAACATCAATATTGACTTTATCGGCAATTTTGTTTTTAAGAGTTGCCTTGCCTTTGAGTAGCCATACAGGGATTATAAAAATATACAGAAAATTATATTTGAGTAATGCGAAAAATGATTCAAATAATAAATCAGAGTTAATTAATGTGCCATCAAGGTCTACATACAGCCGGTTATTAATAGTCATGAAGTTTCCCCCTTCTTATCTGACGCTAATTGATTATTCTGGTGTAACCAGGCGTTGCTAATCAAAAATGCTGCGAAAATAAATATTATGGGAATCATTGGGTAGTGAAGCCGTGGTATTCCCATAAAAACAGCAGGGAAGGCGCTTAAATAAGAAACAACAACAACGCCTGTTAGAAAAAACGGTTCCTTATACATTTTTCTTTTAATCACAAGAAAAACGTATACAAGTGCGAGCAGTAAAATAAGATGGTAAAAAGCTTCATTTAGAATTGTAATTAACGGTTTCACCTTGCCTGATAATTGTGGCCGAGTTTTTTGCAATGCCCAGTCAATCATTGAAGAGTCCCTGTAGTAAGTTAAGTACACTTTATATGGCATCATATAAATAAATTTTAGCGGGTTATCGATTATATACGCAATAGCCGCTTTAACGAGAATTTTGTCCTTTTTTGCACCGGATTCAATGTTTTTAACCAGGCTGTGGTCGTAATGATAATAGCCACCTGTAGCATCAGGGTTGTTTCCCATGTAGAGGTTAGTGCCTGCAAGGGGTGCAATGGGTACAAATGCATCCATTACATTATAGTTTCTAATGGTCCAGGGTGAGATAGTGATAATCATTGTTATCGTAATAATTAGAGAAGAACGGATAATGTCTTTAGGTCTGTACTGCACAATTAACATTATCAGGGGCGGGATGACAAAGGATGCTATAAACAGTGGCTTTACAAAAGCGGCCACTGAGAATAGAAAACCCACCAGAATGCAATATTTAACCTGCATGCACTTTTTTTGTGTAATTATGAGTAAGCCGGTAAATAATAAAGCGGTAAATAGCGGTTCAGCAGCATGTACAGCGCTACTGGCAATATAGTCGGGAAATAATGCCATAAATAATGAGGCTAACTTTGCGGTCAGTGTAGAGCCGGTTAGTTGTATGACCAGTGTAACTGAGAGATATATTATTAATATATTTAGCACCAGATTAGCGACTATGCCAGTAAAAGCTGCATTGCCTGTGAAAAAATCCAGTGAGGCGAGAAAAAAAGGGTATCCAGGTGCGCGATAATCAGATGTGTAGCTGTAATTCTCGGCTAATTGCACGCCCAGAGACAGGTATTCAGCTGGATCACTAACGGGTATTGTAGGTATTAAAATAATCCATAATACGCGTAAAGCGATACCTGCTCCAAGAACAGTATAAAGCCATGTTCGGTAGTCTGTTTTATCAATGAATGCGATCAGGTTGAAGCAGTATCGCATCAGGGTGTTAAAAAACACCGCACTGATCAGTACTAAAATACCTGACAAGGCCAGGGAAATATTAACAAGGTAGAGAACTGATAACTGTTTATCAATAAAATGAGTGTCTGTGGCTCTTGCGGGCCAGATATATTGTGCCAGCTCATTAGCTGGCATTAGTAATGGAAAAATACAGAGCAAAATTCCAGAAGCACATAACAGTAAGCGTGTTGCATTGACAATATTTATGGTCGTATCTCCATGCAAATTATTTCATTTATGAATAGGCGCTGGCGCTAATTTATCAGTATCGGGTAGAACCCCGGGCTAACCTGATTTACCCTGTGTCAGGTTAATTATAGTTTAATTACATCTAATGATGATCCACGCTGGGAGCCAGTCGTAGAAATTTCTATATAAGCGTTACTGCAACCTGTAATATTATAATTAGCTGGCTTAAATGTCGTAGCACAGGAGCCGGTATTCGGTGTATGTAATCGGAGCATTGTTTTATTCAGGCCGAGAGAGGAGTTATCGTATAAGCTGAAGCCCCGTCCATCATTATCCTGTACCCGTCCCTGCTAATGAAATATGAGCTGCATATATTGTATGTTTAGCCCTGAACTGGCTGGTGCCTGTAGTTCACATCCCCTGTAGTTCATCATCTGATTAATACTAAAGTTTCAGCATATCTTAGCATATTTTAAAGCAGGAATTGTATAGTTCGATAATCTCGGCCTTATGAGGTTATAACTGCTCACCCCTTCGGGTTACTCGTGATTGTCTGTAGCCACTACCTGAGATATATTCGGGGTATTTAAGGTACAATGTGCTGGCTTTGTTGTCGGGCCTGAGTAAATAGCAAAGTTCAGGGGGGATAACTGGTCTGGTTCATTAATCTGGCTACTGAACAGAAACTAACTGCTGCAATTTAATATGCCTTTGCTATAATTTACACCTGTATCTCAGGCCTGTTACTTTTAATTTTGCATAACTGGTAGCAGGTACCCGGAAACATGTACCTGTAAGTTTCATGGGTGTAAGTAATCCGCTGGTTTGCATTTCAGGTTTTTAAGCCGCATTTATGCGGGCCTGAATAAATATTAGTCCCCATTTTTAAACCACATTAATGAATCAGATAACGGCATATAACAGGAGCTCAATTGCATTATTATTATGAAATTTAGGTATCTGGTAGTTATTGTTATCGTGCTACTCATTCTAACTGAAGTTTTTCTGCGCCTGTTTATCAGTAAACCTTCAAGTCAGCAATACGATATTGAATTAGGTTATACTAATATTCCAGGCTCAAACATGATTGAGAGCATGGAAGGGTACAGTCATGTCACTTTTAATGCGCTTGGCTTTAATGATGCTGATCCAGATATTAACCTGCCCAGGAAAATTTTCGTTATAGGGGATTCTTATACTGAAGCAACGCAACTCGATTATACACTTGGCTATACCTCATTAATGGAGCAAAGTCTTGCATCATCCGGGGTTGATATTATTAAGCTGGCCAGAGACTCCTTCCTGCCACTGCATTACCCGATCGTATCCAGGCGGTATTATAGTGAATATCAACCTGAGTTGACGATTCTTCAACTCGGCTCGCATACTCTGGGTGGTTTATACGATGGTGATGTCTCCATAAAGTATTCACCGGATAATAAAATTCTCAATTACAGCTTAAGGGTCTCAGAAAATGACCTGAACAAAGAAAAATATCGAGTGATTATTAATAATTCTGCATTAGCTTATTATTTAATGCGCCGTTATAAGCATCTGATTATTAGATCATTAAACCGATTTAATAACCTGTTTGATAATGCTGGAGCTGCCTCAGACAAACCGGATAAAACGTTAACTGATGACAGTATGTTGAGCGAGAAACCAGGCGTTGAAGACCAGAGAAGACTTACTTATCTGCTAAAAAAACTAAAAGGCAGGCTTGTCGTAATCTACTTCCCTGATCCTGCCATTTTTTTTGATACTAATGAGCATAATGACCGAGTCCGAAAGATCATTAAAGCCTCATCAGAAGCCGCAAGGGCTGGTTTTATAGATTTCACCGATGCATTTAGAAGTGATTTTGTGACGAATGGAATACCACTAAATGGTTTTTCAAATTCCAGACCCAATAGTGGCCACCTTAATCAGTATGGTCATAAGGTGGTTTTTACTCATTTGATTGTTGAGTTAAAAACGTTGGGATACCTCAATTAGCCATGATTTTTTCCAGTATAGACTTCCTTATATTTTTTATATTTGTCCTGATATCTCTCAAAATACTGGAAACATCATCACAAAACGCTAAAAAATTGTTGTTGCTAGGTGCCAGTTATTTTTTTTATGGTTACTGGGACTGGCGTTTCCTGTCATTAATTTTGCTTAATACACTCATTAGCTATGTGACAGGAAAATATATTGAGCACCACAGTGATAATCAAAAAAAGCAGCGCTACTATTTACTATTAAACGTAATCACTAGCCTGTGTATACTGGGTGTATTTAAGTATTATAACTTCTTTATTGACTCGCTTAATATTGCATTTTCACTGGAAGCGAGTCCTCTTTCAACATTAAATATCATACTTCCACTCGGTATATCATTCTATACCTTCCAGACATTAAGCTACACAATTGATATATATAGAAAGAAAATACGCTCTTCTGGAATGCTGGATTTTTCACTGTTCGTGGTGTTTTTTCCTCAATTAGTTGCTGGGCCAATTGTCAGGGCATCTGAATTTTTACCGCAGCTCAATAATAAAATTATGCTTACATCCGCTAATTTCAAAGCTGGATTAGTGCTGTTTATTATCGGTTTTACTAAAAAAAGCCTGCTGGCAGATAGCCTTTCTCTCTTTGTCGATCCAGTGTTCAGTATGCCTGAGATATATGATGCCATTACACTTGTATTTGCCACCATGGCTTATTCGTTCCAGATATATTTTGATTTTTCAGGTTACTCTGATATGGCCATTGGTATTGGATTAATTATGGGGTTTAGATTTCCTCAGAATTTTAACTACCCATACAAATCGAGAAACATAACTGAATTCTGGAGACGCTGGCATTTAAGCTTGTCACGATGGCTAAGAGATTATCTCTATATATCACTGGGTGGTAACCGCAAAGGTCGATACAGAACCTATTTCAACCTGTTTGCAACCATGGCATTAGGGGGGTTGTGGCATGGTGCGAGTATGAATTTTGTTATCTGGGGGATGCTGCACGGTGTTGCACTGGCTGCTCACAAGGTTTATCTATCACTTGCGAGTAAACCAGAGGAGGTAGCAGATCAGGCCTTTACGGGCCCGCAGTCAGTTTCAACACTTTTAATTCAGATTCTGTCGATAACAGCAACCTATGCTTTTATCTGTCTTACATGGGTTTTATTTAGAGCGAATACTTATGGTGATACACTCAGTATCTTTAGCCAGATTTTTAGCTGGGGTTCTGGTATTCGATGGGTACATATCAGCTTCTATTTGATCGTTCCAGTGTTTCTTTTATGGCAAATTGTGCCTCATAATGAGCGCATCCGTTTACAGGTGTTTACACTGGAAAACTATAGAGGGTTTGCGGCCTGTAGTTTACTGGTATTACTGATTGTTTTATTTAGCCCAACCGGATTGTCACCCTTTATTTATTTTCAATTTTGATCTGCTGAGTGATCTGACTGGTTTTTAAGGTAAAAAAAACTCCATACCAGAGCATGTTTATTGCCGATATGGAGCTTGCACTGAGACAGGACTGCTTGAATTGATGCCTTATCCTGTTCTAGTTCTACTGGTTTTTAACTGATCTGGCATTATCAGGGGAAGCCATGAGGGAGAGAGAGCCGGGTATGGTGTTGCCCAGTAGCTCCCAGATATACTGTGTAAGCGATTTATTGCCTGCGCACCAGCCTCGATCGGTCACACCCGTGCTAATCTCATCACACATATCTGTCTTCATTCTACTTTCTGAGGGCCAGGGCCAGAGAGACTCTGATGTAGCGGTCTGTGAGCCTGTGTCATTGTAGAGCGAGCCTGAAACGCCGAGTTTGAACAATATAGTGGCACCCACGGTAGCGCCATTTACTCCTGCCGACTCAAGCGTTGAGCCCGTTTCGATTCTAACAGGGTAGAGAAGGCCATTGTTTCTTGCATTGTAGCTGGTCTCACCAGTTGAGTTACAGTTGTTATTAATATTATTTGAGCAATTATTGAAAGAGTGCGTCCAGTTTGAGCCAGCACCTGAATTATTCATTATTGCCCGAGTGTTTCCCTCAAGAATAGAGTTGGTCAGGTTATTGGTTGTTGCAGATGAACCAACCAGTATGCCTGTTCCGGCATTTGTTAATGTCAGGTTTCGCAGTGTAGAATTGCTTCCGGGGTTGCCTGTTAGTGCAATGCCAAAGCCTGTGCCGTCACCCAGTCCGTAGCTTACACTGTCCTGTATTACAGCATTTGTAACGGCCTTTGGACCATCGAATTTGAAAGAAACGCCACGGTTATTGATTGACAGGGAGCCATCAACAACCGTGTTGTCATTGTCCAGCAGAGCGGTGTTGTTAATGATGTAAAAGGTTGATTCCCAGTATTGATAAATCAGGTTGCTGTCTAACACCATAACATTCTGCAAGAGTATATTTTTTGAATTATATACCGTGACACCTGCTTCCGGGGGGCCTGAGCCGCCACATACATTGAAGCACCAGCCGCCGTCGTGTCGTGCTACTACCCGTCTTAGAATAACGCGATCTGAGTTGAATATTAGCATCTCATAGCGACCACCTTCACCATAGAACCAGCTGTCTTCGATCAGAATGTCAGTTGCACCAGGCGTCTGATTATTGGTGCCGATGCCAAATGTAGTTGTGTTACCACTTGAGGGGCCGCCCTCAAAAGCACATCTCAATATCTTGATATGGTGGCCAACAATGCTCTTGCCTGTTGGGCCGCGCCATTTCAAACCTTCGAACTGGAGATAGCTTGACTGTGCAGTGCCAACGGCTGATAGATTGAATGATGCATCAATTGTAACAGTGCCGTCTGTCTGTGCTTTGATGATGTTGTAAGCGCCAGGCTTGCCATTAGGTACCGAGCTGGACAAAATTCTGTCATTTGCATCAGCATAAGTGCCTGGCATAACAACCAGTGTATCGCCGCCTGATGAAGACATCAGAGCAAGTCCGCTGGTAATGTATTTCTTAGGGCTGGCAAGTGTGCCGGAACCGCTATCACCTGATGCTGATGCACTCACATAGTATGTGGCTGCGAATGAAGCAAGGGGGGTAAAAAACATCACAAAAACCAGTGACAGGCGACATATGATATTTTGTAAACTACGCATCTTGAAATTCCTCAGGAAACCATATAGAAAACGGGTATTTTAAAAACTAACTAGTTAAACATTTACTGAACTGATTTTAGTCAATAACTTCACTAATTAAATTAGAAAATGCCGATTCACCTTTAACTGAACCTGTAGCACTAATCGCAACATAAACGGTGTCACAGGGTTTGAAGCCTGATGATGCAGGGTTCATTACCCAGCTGGTAGTGTTAGCGTCGAGGCTTACTGATGCTGCTGTTGCTTTATTCAGTGTACTGGTTAAGCCATAGTATACCTTATATCCAGACAGATCAGCATCTGTTACCGCATCCCAGGATATAGTATAAGTTGATGAGGGCGTGTCACCGCAGGTGCTAAACGACCAGCTGTAAACCTGCTGGTTGTTGGGCGTAAGTGGGTTGCCTGCTACATCGGTGATATTGCTGAGAGTCGCCGTATAAGTCGTGCCCCTTGCAAGATCTGCTGAGGGAACAAACTGAGCAACCGTATCAGCATTTGTTGTACTAATCACGCCTGTTGCGCCATTATCCAGTGTAAATGTTGAACCATTGATGCTGGAAGGATCCATGGCTTCACTGAAGCTAACTATAATTGCCGCCATATCGGGAGATACTAATGTAGCACCATTTGTCGGTGAAGTGGAGATCACAGCAGGAGAAGTTGTATCGGTGGGAGTCGGAGCTGGAGCTGGAGCCGGAGCCGGAGCCGGAGCTGGAGCTGGAGCTGGAGCCGGAGCTGGAGCTGGAGCTGGAGCCGGAGCCGGAGCCGGGGTAGTTGTGACTAACAGGAAATTGCTACTGGCAATATTACCAGCTGTGTCATAGGCCACTACCTGGTATTCATAATTTTGTGATGCACTCAGGCCAGTATCGGTAAAGCTTGTGTCGCTTTGATCAAAGATAAGTGTTGAGCTACGGTAAATTTTGTAACCCGCAACCTGGACATTGTCCGTAGAGGCATTCCAGGCCAGAGAAAGGCTATCAGCAGAACTGCTTATAAGGCGTATATTTGTTGGTGAGGTCGGAGACTGCAAGTCGGCAACAGGTGCGGGCTTGGGCTCAGAGTTTTGAGTTGTCTCTTCATCGCTGACGCTACATGCCGCTAAAGTCAATGAAATGAGGGCGAGCTGGGAAATGTTTTTCAGTGCGGTAAAATACATTAGAAGATATACCTTGAAGCTTTTAGCTTCACAACTAAAGGGATGGGATTTTTGTGCTGTAAAACAGCATGCTTTAATCAGATATGTCTCATTTGTTTTTGTAACAATTGCGTTACATTTGCTGTGAATGGATTATGGACAAATGATACTTGTAAAACTGTGCGGCAGATCAAGTTTTGGTGCTTCGGACAGGGGATGAGGCTTAATGTGATATCGGTCACATTAGCGTGTTGAATAATCAGGTATCAGGGGGTGGGCCGTGAAACGGGCTTCAGTCGAAAACCACTGAGTGCCTGAAGGTGTTGATTTTGTTTTGTTAATTAGTATTTAACCGGCTTTTCATCAGTCTGTATGTATACACCCATTGGGTATGGTTGTTCCGTTTAAGATTTGCGCGCAACGGAGGTGGGGGGGGGGCTTCAGCCCCACTTAATACAGCCGTGCCTAAAGCCACGGTTCCATATGACAACAAGGGTATTCTGATACACAGGGATAGAGAGTTGTTTTGACTTTTCCATGAGACCTGTCAGTCATACTCGATCCCCAGTACATTATGGCTTTCTGTAAGAATGTAATCAAGAAATGTTCGGGAGACAAGAGAGAGCTTCCTGCCTTTTAAATGCACGGCATACCAGCGTCGTTTCAGGGGGAAACCCTCGACATCAAGTACCACCAGTTTTTTAACATCTCGCTCTAACTGTACGCTGTGTAACGACAGAACGGCTATTCCCAGTCCCGCTATAACCGCCTGCTTTAGTGCTTCACTACTGCCCAGCTCCATATACGGCTCAATCTTAAAACCATGCTCCTCCATTATTTGATCGAATGCATTTCGCGTACCGGAGCCAGATTCACGAATTATAAAGCGTTGTCTGGATAATTCCTCGATGCTGATATTTTTCCTGTTTTCCAGGGGGTGGCCGGCAGGCGATACGATACCCAGAATATTGTTCAGGAAAGGGTAGGTTTCCAGGTTGTCATCATCGGGTGTTTGCCCCATAATCACAAAATCGTCCTCATTATGCATCAGGCGCTCAATGACGCGGGCACGGTTAGTGAATTTTAATTTAGGCTCCACTTCAGGGTATTGTTGTAGAAATGAGCCCAGTAGTCGGGGTAAAAAATATTTTGCGGTGGAAACCACTGACATTTGCAGGCTTCCCTTTACTGTTCCTTTTAACTCTTCTATTGCGTTTTTTAAAATTTCGACCCTTTCCAGAATATCCAGACTGGCCTCATACATTGCTTTTCCAGCCGCTGTTGGGAAACTTTTTCGCCCAACCTGCTCAAAAAGAGCTAATCCAGCCTGTGCTTCCAGACGTTTAATCTGAATAGAAACAGCAGGTTGCGTAAGAAATAGCTCTTCTGCCGCACGTGTATAACTGCCCAGGCGGGAGACCGCTTCGAACAGTTTTAATTGCTGAAAAGTAAGGTGCATGCTTTTAACTATAAACAAAAGTAAATGCATTTTATAACAAAAACTAATTTTTATATATAGTAGATAAGGTTTATATTGCGTCTACCTAAATGACTTCACCCTACAATTGTAAGGTGCACAGGGTAAAACACACTTAATATTGAGTGAGCCTCTAATAAAAGCGACCCACTCAATATTATCGTCAAGTAACTGTTGAGGAGACCAACATGGCAAAGACTTATAGCGCGGGTGTTAAAGAATACCGCGAAACGTACTGGACACCAGATTATTCTGTAAAAGACACAGATATCCTGGCATGTTTCAAAATCACACCGCAGGATGGTGTACCCCGTGAAGAAGTTGCAGCTGCTGTTGCCGCTGAATCGTCAACAGGCACCTGGACCACAGTCTGGACTGATCTGTTAACAGATCTTGATTACTATAAAGGTCGTTGCTATGCAATTGAAGATGTACCAGGTGATGACACCTGTTTTTACGCATTCATTGCATACCCAATTGATTTATTCGAAGAAGGCTCAGTGGTAAATATTCTGACCTCTTTAGTGGGTAACGTATTTGGCTTTAAAGCACTACGTGCACTTCGTTTAGAAGATATTCGCTTCCCTATTGCTTATGTTATGACCTGTAATGGGCCACCACAGGGCATCCAGGTTGAACGTGATTTATTAAATAAATATGGTCGGCCTCTTTTAGGCTGTACTATCAAGCCCAAGCTTGGCCTTTCGGCCAAAAACTATGGCCGTGCGTGCTACGAAGGTTTACGCGGCGGCCTGGATTTCACCAAAGATGACGAAAACGTTAACTCTCAGCCATTCATGCGCTGGAGACATCGTTTTGATTTCGTTATGGAAGCGATTCATAAAGCCGAAGCTGAAACAGGTGAACGCAAAGGTCATTACTTAAACGTGACTGCACCTACTTCTGACGAAATGATGAAGCGTGCTGAATATGCGAAAGAAATTGGCGCACCTATCATCATGCACGACTACCTGACCGGTGGTTTATCTGCAAATACTCAACTGGCACAGTGGTGTCAGGATAACGGTATGTTGTTACACATCCACCGTGCTATGCATGCGGTACTTGATCGTAACCCACATCACGGTATTCACTTCCGCGTGTTAACTAAAATCTTACGTTTGTCTGGTGGTGATCACCTTCATTCAGGTACCGTTGTTGGTAAGCTTGAAGGCGACCGTGATGCAACATTGGGCTGGATTGACATCATGCGTGATTCGTTCATCAAAGAAGATCGTACTCGCGGCATCTTCTTTGACCAGGACTGGGGCGCAATGCCAGGTGTTATGCCTGTAGCCTCAGGTGGTATCCATGTATGGCACATGCCTGCATTAGTTAACATCTTTGGTGATGACTCCTGCTTGCAGTTTGGTGGCGGCACATTAGGCCACCCCTGGGGTAATGCTGCGGGCGCTGCTGCAAATCGTGTTGCGGTTGAAGCTTGTGTTGAAGCACGTAACTCGGGTGTCGAAATTGAAAAAGAGGGTAAGGATGTGCTGACTAAAGCGGCTTCTCACAGCCCTGAACTTAAAATTGCTATGGAAACATGGAAAGAGATCAAATTTGAATTTGATACAGTTGACAAGATCGATGTAGCACACAAATAAGTGGCATCTTTCGCTGTGATACGGCGTTAGTCATCTGTTTATCGTTTGTTTACGTATTTATATACGTTTCGCAAATAATAAACAGTGAGCGCCTTATTTCACAGCGAATTACCTGGTTATTTAAATTAATTAATTTTTTGGAGTAAATCACATGAGTGATGTACAAGATTATGAATCGAGCTTAGGCGATGCCGCTGTAAGTCGTAAATATGAAACTTTTTCTTACCTGCCTACATTATCAGCTGACTCTATTCGCAAGCAGATTCAATACATTGTAGACAAAGGCTGGAATCCAGGTATTGAACACACAGAACCTGCCCACGCAATGAGCAACTACTGGTATATGTGGAAATTACCCATGTTCGGTGAAACGGATGTTGACGCTATTTTAGCTGAACTTGCAGCTTGCCATAAAGCACACCCGGACAATCATGTTCGTCTGTTAGGCTTTGATAACTTTACACAGTCTGCTGGTACTTCAATGGTTATTTATCGTGGCGTTTCTGTATAAGAACGTTATGGTAAAATCATAAAGTATGACTAAAAGCCTCTGTCGAGAATTTCGGTCAGAGGCTTTTTTACCTGGCGAGCATAATTTTTAACTTTATAAAGAGAACATGATATGGCGCGTCCTGACAAATATGTTGGAATCCATAACGAAGTACAGGGTGGTATGACGACCATTGGTAAGATTATTCGTGATGCCTGGGTTTTTGGTATAATAGATGAAAGTGAAACTTGTGAGGGCTGGAATTTTGCAGGGGTTGACGCGTTGCTCGACAAAGTAAATATCGAATGGGATAAATATGGATGTCTGGTCAGTAATTTGCCAACTGAACTATTTGAAAAACATCAGTGTATTCATAACAGGGCAATAGAACAGGCAAAAGCCGCAGGCTGGTCAGGTGAAGTAGAGACTGATGACGAGAAGTAAAGGCTATGCGATAGAATTTTTATCTATGCAATTAAACCATCTTAAATTTTATAGATAATTTTTTTTGAATTTTGAATTTTGAAAATTAAAGATTAAAGATTAAAGATATAAGATTGCCTTTATAAACTTTAAATAAAGGCATCCTGAAATAAATACGCCAGTAAAACTAAGAGAGAGTGGCCATGTCAGTTACTGAAAATGTTGTAGATGCAGAACAATATAAAATAACGGAAGAACCTTATTATGAGCCGGTAGCTGATGAGGTCGAATTATATGAGTCAGCCTACGAAGTACGCATGCCTATGATGATTAAAGGTCCAACAGGGTGTGGAAAATCGCGTTTTGTTGAATATATGGCCTGGAAACTAGGCAGACCTTTAATTACTGTTGCCTGTAATGAAGATATGACGGCTTCAGATTTAGTGGGGCGTTTTTTACTGGATAAAGATGGTACAAAATGGCAGGACGGCCCGCTAACCACTGCGGCGCGTATGGGGGCGATCTGTTATCTTGATGAAATTGTTGAAGCACGCCAGGACACCACCGTAGTCATTCATCCACTAACAGATCATCGTCGTAGTTTGCCTCTGGATAAGAAAGGCGAGCTGATTCAGGCACATCCGGACTTTCAATTAGTTATATCATATAACCCGGGATATCAAAGCTTGATGAAAGATCTTAAGCAATCGACCAAGCAACGTTTTGGTGGCATGGACTTTGATTATCCGGAAGAGGCAATCGAAATTAATATTGTTGCAAAAGAGTCTGGTGTTGATCGTGATATTGCGGAAAAATTAGTACATATTGCACATCGGGCACGTAACCTTAAAGGCCATGGCCTGGATGAAGGTATATCAACGCGTTTACTGGTTTATTCAGGTCAGTTAATTTCAAAAGGCGTTGCCCCATTAGCGGCATGCAGCATGACTATGGTGACACCTTTAACGGATGATCCAGACATGCGTGACACGTTGAATGCTGCGGTTGAAACATTTTTTGGTTAAATCGCACGCAAGATTTTTTAATGATCAGGCGCGAGAATAACGGCCTGATCATGCTTTATTCTAAATAACGATAGAAATAAAATATGCCGATTAAGCTTGAAGATTACGAAGAATTTCTTAACGAAGCTGCACCCGAAATTCGTGATGTTTTAGAAAGTACATTCCAGGAAGCATCGAGGGTGATGTCACCCACTGGCTTACAGGAATATATGGACGGTGCTAAAAGTTTATGCAACCTGGGGCGTGGTGCCAACGTGGTTATTTCTTATCTACAGGAAATGCCTTTAGTGGCTAAAGAATGTGGCGAAGATGTTATTAGTGATTGCCTGACTGCTGCCATGAAACTATCTTCAATGACTTCTGCTGAAGTGGTTTCTCTACTCTTTGCCAGTATGCCAACAGCCGCGCGCAATCTGGGAGATGCTGAGCTTTTTCGAGGTTATCTCACATTAATTCATCAATTAGCTTCTACCGCTTCACGGGGCGTGCGCCCGATGTTGAATCATATTGATGAATTATTATCCAAGTTAACGTTAAGTGGTTTACGGAGGTGGTCGAATTTTGGTGCACAAGCGTATCGTCGTGACTTTAATAATCTGACTTCATATTTTAATCTTGAATCGGCTGACAGTCGAGCCATGCTGCAAAAAGAACGCCGCGGTATTTTATTTATCAAAACTCAACGTAAATTAAATTTTTATTTACGTGCGCTTTGGGGTCGTGATTTTTTTCTTCGTCCGACCGGTGCAGATTTTGCAGATTTTCGGCCATTTATCGAACACCGTATTCTACATTTGCCCGATGCCCTCGATGACTGCGGCAATGTCTCGGGCCTGGAGCTATATCGTGCAACTGCGGCCCACATGGCCTCACACATGATGTATTCCAGCACACCAGTTTCAGCCGAAGGTTTAAGTCCTGCACAAATATTTTTTATTGGCCAAATTGAAGATGCACGCATTGAATACAAGGCCATAAAAGATTTTCCGGGATTAAAAAAACTCTGGCGCTCAATCATGGATGTCACACGTGAAGAAAAAGGCGTAGATAAGGTCGAGCATCCGAGCATGCCGATACTCGAACGTTTTGCCGTCATGTTATTAGATGCAAAAGAGACATCAGATGATGACGAGCTAAATGCTATTGCTCAAAAATTTCATGCTGGAATTGAAAAAAACCAGAACAACAATCAATTTTGCTGGCACATAGGATTAGACGTTTATAACTTATTTGCTAAACGCAAAGAAGTGCCAGGCCTGCGAATTCTGGAACGCATTGATATTCCTTATCGCGATGATAACCGCTATGTCTGGGAATTTGAAGAATTTGATGCAGATGTTGAATTTGAATATGTTCCGGCCAGCCAGCGACAGGTGAGACGCCAGGTCAGTGTTATTGAGATGGCCAATGAAGTAGATTGTGAGCTTGCCGGTGATGATGCCCAGGAAATATGGACCTGCTCGACCAATATGCGTCCTTACGAAGATGACTTGACCGATGAGCAGAAAAGCTTTAATGATATGTGGGGCAAAGAGCCGGTTTCTGATCCTTTTCATTATCAGGAATGGGACTATCAAATTCAACTGCACCGTCCCGACTGGGCAACGGTGTATGAACGCCGCCAGCCAATGGGGATGGTTGAAGACATACAGGACATTATTGATGAGTATCGCCCGGTTGCCCATCGCATTAAACAGATTATTGATTTACTGACACCCGCAGGTGTTCAGAGAATGCGCAATTTAGAAGATGGGGATGAAGTCGATATCAATGCGGCCATTGATGCAATGATTGCAATTCGCATGGGTGAACAGCCTAACCCACGCATCACCATGCGTAATGTATTAAAAACACGTGATTTATCCATTGTCATACTGCTGGATTTATCCGAATCAACCAATGACCCCATGAACGGCTCAGAAAAAACGGTATTACAGCTCACCCGTGAGGCGGCAACGCTAGTCTCGATTGCAATGGAAGGTATTGGTGACCCATTTGCGATTCACGGTTTTGCTTCAGATGGCCGTCACGATGTGCAATATTATCGTTTTAAAGACTTCAATCAGCATTTTGATGACGAAGCAAAGTCACGTCTTGCGGGGATGAAAGGCGGGCTATCGACTCGCATGGGTGCTGCACTACGTCATGCGGGGCAACACCTGTTAAAACAGCAGGAAAAGCGTAAGTTAGTTCTATTGTTAACCGATGGTGAGCCTGCCGATATTGATGAGCGCGACCCACAACATTTGCGTCATGATACCAAAAAAGCGGTTGAAGAGCTTTATAGCACGGGAGTATTAACGTATTGCCTGACGCTTGACCCTGATGCGGATGATTATGTAAAACGGATTTTTGGTGCTAATAACTATACTGTTATTGATAATGTGGATAAATTACCCGAACAGTTACCGACGTTATTTGCCAGTTTGACGGCATAAAGGCAAAGGCTTTAGAGCCTTCGGCAGGTTATGATGGAGATAGTGCCTTAGCGTTTCAATGGCAGGATACTGACCTTGCAGTCGGTGTTTACGGTGTCTCTATGGCGCTGATCAAGCTGTAGCATGGCCTGGTAGAACTCACCGTTTAAGCGTTTTTGAATATCAGACATATCTCCACCATAAAAAATTGCACGGCAATCCATATTTTGAGTCAGGCTCTCACGCTGGTGGGCCTTAATTAATGGATGCCATGAGATTCTAATCAATCGACCCCCTTCATCACCGCGTGTTGCATAGGCCAGGCTATCCACAAACCAGAACGCATTCATCTCGATAATGGCAAGATATTGCAATGAACGAATGGGTATAAACAGGTGGCTGGAGTGGCTGCGTTTAAGTAAGGTATGGGCGAGGTTGTATGTTTGAGATAGCAAACGGGTCTGTTCGCAAAAAAACTCATCCGGTGTAAAGAAAGACTGGGTGTCATGAGCGGTCATATTATAAATTGTATCATTATGGTTCCACATCACCAGTAAAAAATGTTGTTTTTGATTTCTTATAACCCTATGCCTAATTAATTGTACTCTTCGTGTGTTCTGAAATCGGCACTAATACAGATTAGTGCCGATAGGTGTTTTTAAACAGAATTTCCAGACATTATAAATGCCCGAGAATATTCTTTTCATCGTTAGTCACACTGGCTTCAAAAATCATATAGAAAGGCTCGCTACCAATCAGGTATGATCCTGCCGGGATATTAACGCCGTTTGTGGCCAGACCAAAATAAGCCTTGCCGGGTTCCCCCGCAGCACCTGGCGTGCAGTTTTGCGTATCCAGAACAATTCCGTCAGTATCATACAGACTGATGCTACTCGCCTGATCACACACTACAGCGACATACTGAGTATCTATCGGCAAACCATAACGGCGGCCAGAATAAACAGGATCCCAGAATGCGGTGGCTTCTATGCCGTCGCGATCAGCCACCTGAATGGCAGCAATGGGTTTATCGGCGGTAATGCGCATGCCAACGCCTTCACCATTTGCACCGCCCGAAGTGAACGCTCGATGCTCACCGGCATTGAGCACAAATTGTGTGCTGATACCGGCGCTGTCCAGCACGGTTATCTGTGTATTGTCCTCCAGTGCGCCAATGTATGCGCGTCGTGAATACACGCCACTCACCTGTTTTGAAGCAGGGGGCACCGCATACACATCACGGGTCCGAGTACTTGTATAAGCGGTATGCGTTATCAGCAACGGAAGGTTTGAACGCACGGTTCCCGAGCGTGTATTATCGTTCCCCGCTTCGAAGCTAACCACTGTATTGCGTGGAACGGCCAGCGTTTGTTCGGTGCCATCGATATTTATGCGCACCTGTGCATTGCCATAAGGGCTGAATAGCTGGTAACGGTGGTTGTTACGTGCATGGGGTAATACAAAGCTATGTCCCGCAAACCAGTCAGGGACGGGCATATCGGTACCATCCGCGGCATTGGCCAGAGACATGGACTGGTTGCTATTAATACGCCGCCCGGTGCCCAGACTAACGGTGTCGATGGTGGCACTCTGGAACTGATCCAGTCGGACAAAGTTCGGTGTGAAAATATAACTTCCATCTACCAGAGACATGGCTTCAATCGTATTGTTGAGCTGGTTGGGGTTGAGTAGCCAGTATCCAACACTGCGCCGTGAAGTGCTAACTACAGGCGAGGTGCCCGTGCGGTATTCCAGCGTGTTATTAACGCCATCAGCATCATTATCTGCCAGTCGATCCAGTGCATCGGCAGGGTTCAGACCCATCGCAACTTCCCAGCCATCGGGGAGGCCATCGCTATCGCTATCCTGTGCCTGAGTGGCTTCAGTTGTGCCGCCATAGAAACCCATATTCAGGCGAACACTGTTGAGCTCGCGCTGAGCACTGGCAAACGGTGAGCCGGTGTCAACTGCGGGAGAAGTGGGTTGCAGATGATAGTCGCCATTGGCAATATCAACAAACAGAGGGTCTCCGCCAAGATTGCCACCAAAGCGGGTGAAAAGTGCATCGCTGGTGAGCGAGTTAGCCAGCTGGTAAGGCTGCACTCCCTGCAAGTTTAGCGTGTTGGCCAGAATAGAATTGCGAATGCGTAAAAACTGACCCTGATTCCAGTTAATGCCTAGCGGGAAGCCCGCTATTGTTGTGTTAATTAACGTGAGTGATGTCTGGCTCGGGTTATTATTCGCATTAGCCGTTGCATTAATCGCGGATGCTGCTGTAGCTGAACGGGTTATCAGAACATGATCAAGCAATAGTTTGGTGTTACGCCCCATGGTCATGGCGGCGGTCATGCTGAGTTCAATATTGCGGAAAATCAGATTGCGGCCACTGGAGAAGTTGAAAAACGCGCCAGTATTTAGTTTCAGGTTGCTAAAGCCACCCCAGTTAACGCCGGAGATAAGAAATGATGAGATATTTATTGTGGCACTGCGATCCGCAGGGCCATTAAATGCGATCATTTTAAAGAAACCGAAGAACGCGCCGGTGCTATATACTCCACTTGTTAATTGTATCGTATCACCATTAGCCGCGGCTGTTATTGCTACAGGTAGTGTGGCAAAGGGTGCGCTTGCTGAGCCATTGCCATTTGTATCATCGCCGCTGGCGGCATCCACATACAGTGTTGTGATGGCCGGTACTGAAGTCGCATCAAGTGGCAGGGTGTTGCGTGCGAATTCAATAATATTATCGATGCCATCTTTATCCGCATCGACACGTGCATCGTCAATTCCGGCACGTGTGCCGCGAATATTTTCCCAGTCGTTGCTCATGCCATCACGATCACTATCTGCATTAGACAGTGGATTCGTCTCGTTAGCGATTTCCTCGCCATCATTGATTCCGTCAAAATCAGTATCGGGACGAAGCGGGTTTGTCAGCCAGGTGTTTACTTCATCACCATCTGTGAGCCCATCGTTGTCGCTGTCAGCATTGTTGGGGTCTGTACCCAGCTGGAATTCAGCCAGGTTATCCAGTCCATCATTGTCAATGTCACCGCTTGCATCTGTTGCATCCAGTAAATCCAGGCCGTTTTCAACTTCCCAGTCATCCTGTATACCATCACCATCGGTATCGACATCTGTTGGGTTTGAGCCATAAACTTTTACTTCATCACCATCACTCAGGCCATCTTTGTCTGTGTCCGCCAGATTGGCATCGGTGCCGGCATTAAATTCTTCAATATTGGTTAAGTTATCAAGATCGGGGTCGAGTGCAGCGTCATCTACAAGCGGATCGGTTTTATTGTCAATTTCCCAGCCATCGGGCAGGCCATCACCCTCGGTATCAGAAATGAGTGCATCCAGATCACCCCCCGCAGGGAAGGGTGCATAATTATTGCAATCAGTGTCGTAGCAAACCTCCTGGAAATCGTTAAGGCCATCCGCATCTGAATCGGCCCGTGCTGGATCGGTGCCAAATTTTGTTTCTGAGGCCAGGTACAGGCCGTCTTTATCTGCATCCTGGTCAAAGGGCAGGGCATTATTGCCAAAAGGAGCATACAGTGGATCACCCCAGATACTGCCGGTGATATAACCACCGCGCTCAGACCCCCCACTGGTGATCATCGCCTCAGCAACCGTGCTGCCTGCAATGATCTGCCTTGAAACACTGAACCAGGCGTGTAAACGTGAGTTTTGTGGGTGTTGAATATTGACAACGATGGTTGTTGCGCCTCGCCTTAAAAGAGAACCCGCAAACGCTTTACCATTACTCACTGATACCTCTGCAAGTAGCCCTGGCTGTACATTCAGGCTGTCGGGCCAGGGCCTGACGTTTTCTTTGGTGTTATTAACACCGCCCGCTGCAAATATCAGTGGGTTAGGCTTTGCTGTAATCAGGCCATTCATGAACTGCGTTGAGGTAAAATCCCATACCGGTTCCTGTAAACAGCTGTTTGCGTTCCAGCCGCCGGAGGATTTAACACGGAGAATATTCGATTCGGAAATGCCCTGTTTAAGTGCATCCTGTGCCATGGCTTCAGTCATGCTGGATTCTACGTCGATAAAAGATCGTGTGTTACCCTCACGACCAAAAAACAACAGGCTTCGATCTGTCTGCGCATTAAACTCGCTGATGGATGTCATGGACGCAATGCCGCCATTTACCAGGTCTTTTACGAACTGTGAGTTTTCCAGCGGGATAGCCAGTTCAGGTGAAGTCACTAAATCTGCATCTGCGTAGGCTTCCAGGTAGTAGGGCAGGCCAATTCGGCCATAGGGGCGCACGGATGGGTGATTTTGCATGTCCATTGACAGGGTGTCGTACCATTGCTCACCGCTGCTGCCGGTAATGAAATTAAATCCACCAGGTTCAATCGCACCACCAAATGGGCACCAGCGTGTAGCATCATTGGTGCGCACAACAAACGGGCTTGCACCATCGCCCATGTCTTCATAAGGGAAGTAGAGGTTGGAATCTGTGGGTGAAACGGAGTTACCTACGGTACAGGTGGGGGCTTCTCCCTTTACTTTGACAAACCATAAGGCGTGTCCCGCCAGGCTATCCAGTGCCAGATTGTGCAGGTTGTTAGTGTCCCGTATTATCAGCGGTGTACCCGGTGCCATTAAAACAATCTGAATATTATTCAGTTCAATGTAGTCGGCGACTGCCTGTAGAAAATCAAATGCCCCGGGATTATTCCAGCGAACCCGAGTGCCCATGTCATAACCAAATAAATGTGTTGTGGGCATGCCATATCGGGTCATATACCATTCGCCCATATCGCGGGAGAAAGTGTCCAGCTCAGCAGGATCAACACTGTCCATGCGGGTGGTGTTGTAGATAACCATAATGCGGGTGGGATCAATCCAGCTGGAATTAATCACCGAGCCGGTTTGTGCAATAACAGGTGGATTAAAAAACAGGGCTGGGAATAGTGCAATCGTTGCAATTGCTGTGAGGCGTTTTATTTTTTTAATCCACATGGTTCATCTCCTGATGATTCTATATAACATTTTATGTGCTGGTGAAGTAGTTTTATCTTCTGCGGTTTACCCGCGTGGTTTTAGTGAGGGCCAGAGCGCAAAAAAGCAGCGCTCTGTCCCCGAGTACTATGCTGCGGTATGTTGTTTTACAAATGTCCGAGAATATTCTTCTCATCGTTGGTTGCACTGGCTTCAAAGATCATATAGAAAGGCTCGCTCCCAATCAGATATGATCCAGCCGGGATATTCACGCCATTGGTGGCCAGGCCAAAGTAAGCTTTGCCTGGTTCTCCCACAGCACCCGGTGTGCAGTTTTGTGTATCCAGAACAACACCGCCAGTATCATACAGGCTGATGCTGCTCGCCTGATCACACACGACTGCTGCATACTGGGTATCAACTGGCAGTCCATAACGGCGGCCCGAGTAGAGTGGATCCCAGAAAGCGGTAGCTTCTATACCATCACGATCTGCCACCTGAATGGCAGCAATGGGTTTATCCGCAGTAATGCGCATACCAACGCCTTCACCATTTGCACCGCCCGTAGTGAACGCTCGACGCTCACCAGCATTGAGCACAATCTGTGTGCTGATACCTGCGCTGTCCAGCATGGTTATTTGTGTATTATCGTCCAGTGCGCCAATATACACACGGCGTGAATAAATCCCACTCACCTGCTTTGAAGCAGGGGGAACCGCATACACATCACGGCTATGGGTATTTGTATTTGTATTTGCAGTATGTGTAACAAGCAATGGGAGGTTTGAGCGTACGGTTCCCGAGCGCGTATTATCGCTACCCGCTTCGAATATGACCACTTCATTGCGTGGTACAGTCAGGGTTTGCTCGGTGCCATCAATGTTAATACGTACCTGCGCATCGCCATAGGGGCTAAACAGATGGTAGCGGTGACTGTTACGGGCATGGGGTAATACAAATGTATGTCCCGCAAACCAGTCTGGAACCGGCATATCGGTGCCACTGGCTGTATTGGTCAGAGACATGGCCTGGTTGCTGTTTATGCGCCGCCCGGTTCCTACGAGTGAGGTATCAATGCTGGTGGTCTGGAACTGATCGAGGCGTACAAAGCTCGGTGAGAAAATATAACTTCCATCTACCAGGGCCATGGCCTCAATGTTGGCATTCAGCTGATTTTCGTTCAGCAGCCAGTAGCCCAGCCCGCGGCGTGAAGCGCTTATTGTGGGCGAGGTGCCTGTGCGGTATTCAAGCCCATTATTAACACCATCGGCATCATTGTCAGCAAGACGATCAAGTGGGTCTAACGGGTTTAGGCCAGTGGCTGTTTCCCAGCCATCCGGCATGCCGTCGCCATCAATATCCTGGACCTGTGTGGCTTCTGCTGTGCCGCCATAGAAGCCCATATTTAAGCGAACGCTATCTGGTTCTGCCAGTGCGCTGGCAAATGGATCAGCTGTATCAACGCCGGGTGAGGCTGGTAAGAGGTGGTAGTCACCATTTGCTGAGTCAACAAACAGCGGGTCACCGCCGAGATTGGCGCCAAAGCTGGTGAACTGGCCATCACTGGTGAGTGAGTTCCAGACCTGATAAGGCTGGGCATCCTGTAAATTCACAGTGTTGTCCAGAATCGAGTTTCTAACGCGCAGGAACTGGCTCTGGTTCCAGTCTATGCCGAGCTGGAAGCCGGCGAGCGTTGTGTTGCGCAGTGTTAGCTCGGTGCGATTTCTACCAGTGGGTACATTGCCAGCGACAATAGCTGTTGCTGTACCTGTGTTGGTTATTAACACGTGATCCAGCAACAGCTTGGTGTTGCCTCCCATTGGCATACTCGTGCCCAGGCGTAACTCGAGATTTCTAAAAATCAGGTTGCGACCATTGGGGAAATTAAAGAAGCCATTCACGTTTAATTGCATATTGCTAAAGCCCCCCCATCTGAGCCCCATAATAAACAGGGAGCTGGTGCTCAGAGTGGCGCTACGGTCAGTGGGGCCTTCGATGGAGAGCATTTTAGAGAAAAAGAGGACACCTCCTGTAGCATGTCTGCCCGAAGTGAGACGCAGGGTATCCCCCGCACTGGCGGCTGATATTGCAGGGGAAATGCGAGCAAATGGGGCTGCGGCAGAGCCATCGCCAGTCGTATCATCGCCATTAACCGGGTCTATAAAGAATGTGCTAATCACGGGCACTGAGGTAGCATCCAGAGGCAGGGTTCCACGCATAAACTCGATGATATTGTCTACACCATCGTTATCGGCATCAACACGGGCATCATCAATGCGCAGGCTTGTGCCACGGATAGTTTCCCAGTCGTTGCTCATGCCATCAAGGTCAAAGTCCAGATTTAAAGTTGGGTCGGTGCCGTTATCCACTTCTTCGCCATCTGTTATGCGGTCTCTGTCAGTATCAGGGCGATCAGGGCGGGTTCCATTGGTAAACTCGTCCAGATTATTAAGCCCGTCCTCATCAAGATCCAGTGCCGAATCATCAAGCAGCGGGTCCAGGCCGAAGCTCAGTTCCCAGCCATCGGGCATACCATCGCTATCGGAATCTGAGTTTAACGGGTTGGTTCCCTGATTGAGAACCTCATCGCCATCGCTCAGGCCATCGCCATCGGTGTCGCTGAGAATGGGGCTGGTGCCGAGGTCGATTTCTGCGCCATCGGTTAAACCATCGCCATCAGAGTCTGTATTAGTGGGGTCCATTCCACCTGCGAGTTCATTCACATCCAGAACGCCATCCGCATCAAAATCAGATGTCTGATCTGCAAGTATCACAGGGTAGTAGTCATAATAGGTCTGGCTGCGCCCTGTGGCCTGATTAGTACTGGTTACACCCAGACGTATGGTGTGAGCGCCTGTGCCCTGACCGGCTGTGTTCCACACACCAAGGTCGGTATTTTCTTTTCCGCCAACGCCATTAAGGCCTGTACTTTGCCAGGTGCCCTGACGATCGCAGATAAAGAAATCATTTCCAGGGCAAAAATCGACCTGGTAGTTAGTACTAACAACCGTGAGGTCACGCCCATTAACCGTATCTCCCTGTAAGGCAATATCGCCGAAAATAAAATCAAAGGGCAGGTTTATATCGCTCAGTTTAATCGCAACAGGAGAGTACAGTGGATCACCATAAAGAATGCCGCTGTTATTATTTTCTGCAAACCACACCGCATCACCTAATGGCAGGCCGCGCATGAAGTAGGTCAGGGTTTCCAGTGTGTGTTTGGAAAAAGAGTGGCCATTTGATTCGTGATGGCTCAGGCTTCCCCAGAAACCCACGCCGTTCAGGCGGCTCAGAAAATTAGCAGCATGATCGCCGGTGGTGGTCTGTTTGTGTCCCTGATCGAAGCTCGGATTAATCAGCGCAACAGGCGTGGGATCGGCAATGCCCGCAGGATCAAGCTTCTCCAGTGATACATTATCTATGCCCAGTGCGCCTTTGTAGCGACTACTGCTGACAAGAAAGAGGCTGATTGTGTTGTAGCTGCCATCCCAGTCAATGCTGTGTTCAGAATCTGAATGATCAAAGTTGATAATCGCTTCGCCATCCTGCCAGCCGGTTACGGTATTTGCAGGAATAGCCAGAGAGGCATTTACGCGAAGGTAGTTGACTCTTTTGCCACCCACCTGTTCAGTTACCTGAATAAACGCTTTTACTGTTATGGCTTTATTTAAATTCTCCGCATTATATTTAAGGCGTAAGCGGTACTGGTCAGGTGCCAGTGCATCTGAGGTTTGAGTGGTTGCGAAAGTAATTTTCTGATTAAAGTTCATTAACAGATCAGAGACACAGTCGGCGCTGGCGGGGGCCGAAAAATCACTGCTGGAATAACAGGCCGGTGAGTCGATTTCTTCATTATCCTGATACCAGAGACTAAAACTATCATCAAAACCATTGTTATTACGCACAACCGGGCGGCCAATTCTATAGCCTCCGCTCGTGCCCGTTAGCCAGCCAGTAGGAGCAATCTGTAGTTGAGCTACAGGAAATGACTGATAGTTATAGCCGATAAAACCATCTGCCATACCAACACAACGTGTATCTATTTCTTTGTAAACATCAATGGATGCAGCGCGACAGGCGGCCTGCTCACCTGTGGGTAAATCTTCGCACAGAGTGTTAGTGCATGAATTATCACGACGCCAGTTTAAAAAAGCATTAAAGCTGCCATTGCCCGCAGCCTGACCGTCCAGATAGCCGCTGTAAATAATGGCATCATCTGCCAGAGGCTGGCGCGATGAGGGCTGTCCGGGAGGCTGATCATTTGCACCATTGAGGCCAACGCTGAATTTAAGCGTGCAGGATTGCGGTGCTTTGCCACGGGTATCACTCTGAGAAAAATTTAGATAATGCGTGGGGTCGAGATAATCACTGCACTCAGGTGCCGCCTCGCCGAAAACACCGAAAGGATAACGCCAGGGAGCGCCTGAACCATCATAAATATTCGCACTACGCTGGCTATAGTCTTTCCAGCGCATACCAAGGGGGCCATTGAATCTTGGTGATCCCAGGCCGGTGTAGGCATAGACTTTTCCATAAAAACCATTACCCTCAGCCGCATGCGTTCGATCAATGAGTGCTTTGGCGCTATCAAGGGTCACGCCGTCAATACGCCCGATAATAAGCTCCAGATCGTTCGCGGGATCGACTACACGAATGTTGCGTCCATTGCCAAATGCTTTGGCTCGGGTCTGAGAAATACCACTGAAAGAAATATCTTTTGTAAAGTAGTTAATCAGCCAGTATTTCAGATAATTGTCTACAGAAGTAGAGCTGTTTGGAGACAGAGGAATGGTTGAGCCATTAAAAATAAACCGTGTGGGCACGCCCTTTGTGGTAACGAGATAGCGCAGTTTTGTGTTTGCGCGTAACTGATCCATCGATGCCTGGCAGTAAAAAGGAATGTCGCCATCGGTGCAGACAACCGGAACAAATGTTGAATCACGTGCAACGATACGCTGTTGCATGTGTTGAATAATCTGATCCCTGAGTATTTTGAACTGATTTAGCTGGATGTAGTAATTAGCAGGGGTGCTGAGATGCAGAACATTGTTCTGTCCCAGGCCACGCTGCTCTGCATAGTAGCGACCTACCTCACAGGAATCGAGAGAGTTATCGTTAACTATTATCAGCACATCGTCTCGATTACCCTGTGCAGGTAGCGTTGAGTCGCATTGTGCCATTGCATTGGCAGAGCTTAAAAGTAAGAAAAAAGACAGGGAAATTTTATGTAGCATCATTCATCCTCTAAATCATTTGTAGCCAGCATGGCTTTTGCGAGCAGAAGCGTGCCATAAGATACAGACTGCTAATTGTTTTTTATGAAAATATAGTTATTATTTCAATTTGTCAAATAAAATATTGCCAAATATAAAAAATAGCTGTTTTTAAATTTTGTGATCCTAACATAACAGAGTTCAGTGTTCACAACTTTGACAAATATCACATATTTATGAGCTCTGACTTAGAGCTTCGATTTCATCGGGTCGGTGTTTAAAAAGTCCGTATTTAACTATTTAATTAAATAATAATATTGTTTTTCCGTTTTAGTTGCTATTAATTCATGATGCAGCCAGGGTAAGGCCCTTAGAGTTTCATTGTCTTAAATTCTGATTTTATATTTATTAGTTTCATTTTAGGTTAAAACCACCGCCTTTAGGCGGTCAGATTTATCTGCGATACTATGAGGTTCTGTCAAAGTAATGAAAGAGGATATAATCCAATGGAGTATCGTTATGGTAGTCATACAGTATACAAAATACAATATCATTTTGTATTTGTAACAAAATATCGTTATCAGGTATTAAAGGGAGATGTTGGGTTAAAACT
>VAOX01066440.1_pt1 | contig 55414 bp, 51 predicted proteins | sample 3393891 | NCBI WGS metagenome assembly VAOX01 (sample SAMN08290429, study PRJNA428436) | hydrothermal vent metagenome | isolation source: Deep-sea hydrothermal vent chimney | place: Indian Ocean: Southwest Indian Ridge | depth 2822 m m
ACTAAAACCGGTAGCAGGTAAAAATATTTACCTTACAATTGACATTAAACTACAAACTATTGCTGAAAAGGCCTTGGGCAAGAAAGCCGGTGCGGTAGTGGCTATTGATACTAAAACAGGCCAGGTACTCGCTCTTGTCAGCAATCCTGGTTTCGATCCAAACTTATTTGTTACAGGAATTTCTAAAACGAATTACAGAAAGTTACAAAAACATCCGCAGAAACCATTAAACGCCAGAGCAGTAGTAGGCACCTATCCTCCTGGCTCAACCATTAAGCCTTTTTACGGCTTGGGTGCCCTTGTTTTTAAGCGTATGGAACCCTCTACCGTAGTTAACTGTAAGGGAAAATACTTTTTGCCTGGAGTGAAACGGCCTTGGCGCGATTGGAAAAAATCTGGCCATGGCAGAATAACACTTGCGAAAGCAATCATGCGCTCATGTGATGTTTATTTTTATGAGCTCGCTAATCGCATGAAAATTGATCGTATCACCAAAACTTTGGCGATGTTTGGATGGGGCTTAATGACTGGAATTGACATGCCTCAAGAGCGAATCAAAAAAAATGTAGATGACACATGGTTCCGTAATTCCTTCTGGGGACGTAAAAAATTCGTGTGGAAGGGAAGATATGTATACGACAAAAAGCAAAAAAAGCGCATCTGGGTCGGCGAATATCGCGATGTAGGTATATTACCCTCTCGCAAATGGAAAGCCTGGCGTTTCCGACATCACAAGAATCCATGGGAACGTAAATGGTACCCTGGTGACACCATTAACGTTGGAATTGGCCAAGGAAATGTCACCATTACTCCACTACAGCTGGCGGTTGCGACTGCCACTATGGCTAACCGCGGTAAACTGGTTATTCCGCATTTATTGCGTGCTGTACAGCCTGCGGGAAGTAAAGAGTTAATTTATTTGAACCCTGGCATAAAAAACGAAGATATACCGGAATACAAACTCCCACCAATATTTCTCGAACAACAAGCGCTACGCCGTAAAGCATTACGTCGTGTAAAAAGTTGGCAGTGGGATATCATTCATACGGGCATGATTGCAGTAATTCATGGCTGGAATGATTCTGGTTGGGGCGGCACCGCCAGACGTTTGATCAAAATCACCAAAAAACGGTTTAAAATTGCCGGTAAAACAGGAACCGCACAAGTATTTAGTGTCCATAAAGACAAAAAATATAAGCAGTCAGAGTTACCTGAACACCTGTGGGATAACGCTTTGTTCATGACCTTTGCACCAGCAAAAAACCCCCGCATAGCGATCGCGGTCATTGTTGAACATGGTGGCCATGGAGGAGCTACAGCCGCTCCCATCGCTGCAAAACTTTTGCAGTCTTATTTGGCAGACATGTTAGTGGATGACCCCAAGGATAAAGACAAGAAGAAGAAAAAAGCTTCTACTAAACCAACTGGAATTATTAAGCGACGGGCGACTAAAAAACCAACTACAAAACCAAAAATTACTAAACCTGTTTCCAAGAAAACTAAATTACCGCGTAAAAAGAATAATAGAGCCATTATTAAACCAGTGAGCATCCCTGGAAAGCCAAAAACAAATACAGCAAGACCAAAACCGATTCGCAAACCACGTACAAACACTAAACGACAGCCGACTGCTCCTGCAGCAGGTTCTGATACCCTCAATGGAGTCCGCTTATGAGAAGCCCTAGCAGACGCATAGGGGGTTACTCACAAAATAGTACCTCCATCCGCCAACTTTTAACAAACTTTCATATCGATGTCCCCTTACTGTTACTAGTACTGACAATCCTTGGACTCGGCTTATTTATTTTATATAGCGCCAGCGCACAAAATACCACTAAACTATGGCGTCAAATAGCCTGGATTTTCTTTGGCCTAATCTCAATGTGGTTTACCGCTATGGTGCCTCCTGCCACACTAAAAAGATGGGCTCCAAAAATATTTATAATTAGTCTCATACCGTTAGCACTCGTGCTATCCCCTCAAATTGGAATTACCGTAAACCATGCAAGACGCTGGATTGGGTTTGATAGCTTACGCGTACAACCTTCTGAGTTTTTCAAAATAATTCTTCCCCTGACCTTGGCCTGGTTGCTATCAGAGGTTCGCATACCACTACGCATTGGTCCTTATCTACTCGCTTTAATTATTATTGCTATTCCAGTAGGAATGGTCGGTATGGAACCTGATCTGGGAACCTCCCTGCTAATTCTAATGTCTGGATTTATCGTAATATTTTTAGCTGGTTTACGCTGGAGTATGATTGCCGCATCGCTAGTTTTATTGAGTGTAGGTGGTTATCTATACTATGAATTTGCGATGCCCAACTACCAAAAGATTCGAATAGAAACCCTATTTAGCGGCGGCACTGAAAAAAAGCAACAAAAAGGAACTCATTGGCAATCCAATCAATCGAAAATTGCGATAGGGTCAGGCGGAATATATGGAAAAGGATACAGGTCCGGAACTCAATCTCACCATGGATTCCTTCCTGAAGCCGACACAGACTTTATATTCGCGGTAATCTCTGAAGAATTTGGCCTCACAGGCGCATTATTTTTGTTAATGCTGTATCTGCTGGTTTTGTTTCGAGGACTTTTGATTGCCACCTCAGCACAAGACACTTTTTCAAGACTGTTAGCAGGAACAATTAGCTTAATGGTTATAGTGCACGTATGCATCAATATGCTGATGGTTTCAGGAAAGATCCCTGTAGTAGGCTTACCTCTTTCGCTCATTAGCCGCGGAGGAACAGCACTGATCACCACTATGGTTGGAATCGGCATATTGATGTCGATCCAAACAAACCGCAAACTCATCTAACCCTTACTTACAGGGGTCGGACCTACGTAAGTGACTGTTTAAAATATAATTTTACTTACATGGGTCGGACCTACCTTACATGGGTCGGACCTACACTTATAGGGGTCGGACCTACCTTACATGGGTCGGACCTACGTAAGTGACTGTTTAAAATATAATTATCAATGACTCAAGAATATTGCTTAGGTCGCAGTAACTCATATTTCTACTAAACCTGCCAAAATAACAGTTTAACCTTTGACTAACTAAAGCGCATAGTTAACGACTTACTTAGGTCCGACCCTTCTAAATCGCTATTGACCCATTCTGTAGTGCCTTAATGTAATCAAAGACTTATGTAGATCCGACCCCTATAAGTGTAGGTCCGACCCTTCTAAATCGCTATTGACCCATTCTGTAGTGCCTTAATGTAATCAAAGACTTACGTAGGTCCGACCCCTATAAGTGATTGTATTAACTTCGTATACGCACTACTATTGTTCACTAGCATTAAGCGTCTGGAGCGCAAACCAATGAAACTTGTGATAGCTATTATTAAACCTTTCAAACTTGACGATGTACGAGAAGCGTTAAATGAGATCGGTGTACAGGGAATAACCGTAACAGAAATAAAAGGGTATGGGAGACAGAAAGGTCATACCGAATTATATCGTGGCGCTGAATACGAAATTGAGTTTGTACCCAAAGTTAAACTTGAGATTGCGGTAGACGACAGCATTTTAAATAAAACAATAGATGCGTTAAGTGAATCCGCTCGTACAGATCAGATCGGGGATGGGAAAATATTTGTAATTAACCTGGAACAAGCCGTTAGAATCAGAACGGGTGAGTCAGGACCAGAAGCGTTATAAACTGAACAATTAGAACAAAGACATTTAATTAGAACAACGTCAAAAACTAAACTTATAGCTAAACAAACGCCGCCTTTAATATCATTCTCTGAAAAGTGTCATTCTCTGAAAATGACTCGAGCTTATAATACAGCCATTCAAATACAGGTAAAAATACCAGCAGCCTAAGCCACTGGTATTAACAACACATAATATTATGCTACGTGTGCTCTAACTCTACGTTGTAAATCATGAAAACGCTTTTGCAAATGTCTCACTTTCACTTTTACGTGATGTGGTCGTGGCTTTGATTTAAACCGTCTAATCATGTGATGTAAGTTAACTCTTACCCGGTTAAGGTCGCTCAACATTTTACGATGCGCTTTATGTTTATGTCCGACATTAAAGCCCAGAATTCGCTTGTGCCAGAGCCGATTAAAATGCGCTAATGTGCTTCGGAATCTCTTGGTTTCCATTATCAAATGACGTTTATCAGGCTTAACAATATTATGCCTAAACGTTTTAATCAGATTTTTAGATTCATTTAATACATGATGAGTATCTTTAATAATATGTTTATGATTAGCAAATGCTGAAGCGCCCACAAACATAAGTACAACAGGGACCAATTGACGTAGTTTCATATACAACCTCCAAAATGTTTTATGAAATAGTTTATTAACTCTCGTGAATTAATCTGTTTTGAAACCAAGTTAATCAGGAGCATTCCCAAAAACATCTTAAATTCAAAACGTACCAATTCGTCAAGTGAGTCGCATGCAATCGCAAAGAGGTTCAAATTAAAATGAAGGTAATTTGAAATTAGTTATCAGGACATATCCATTGGTAGTTTATAGGCAATTAACGACGCATTTTCGCTAAAACATCACAATATTTTGCCTAATCTATAGTAAAAAGTGTCTTCAGAATGTCCTAACCGTGATATATTCTTAAATAATATGCCCATTCAATATAAGGCTAGCCCTTTTTTTAATCTGAGCGGGATAAACTCTAAGCGTTCTTGGCAAATACAATAAATAACACTGTTCAACAAATAAGGTTTTGGTATGAAGCACAACATTAAATCCATGATCATTCATAAAATGGTCAACCTGAATTTTCTCGTATTACTCTTACTGCTGGGTTTAGGCAACGTCTCTGCGAAATCGGTCAACCCTCAAAATGAGGAAATCCCGCCCACAAACGCCAGAACTGACAAGAAAACAAAAGTAGTAGTACCTTTGTCTCATTCTAGTGCTCCCGACAAAAGAAAGTCTAAACCTAAAAAAACGAGAAAAACTAAAAGAACTTCGAAGTCGAAAAAACGTAGCAAAAAAAGACATTCTAAATGTCGAGAAAAATGTCGTAAGAAACGCTCAAGTAAAAAGAAGATGATACGCCGCAGTTACATAGGAACCAAAGCACTCAACCGCTTTATAAATATCGCTGTTCGTAAACATAAGTTCTCTCGTAAGAAATTACTTGCACTATTTTCGACCATTAAAAGTCGGCCCGACATCATTAAATTAATGAACCGACAAGCTGAAAATTTCCCTTGGTATAGATACCGAAAAATATTCTTGGGCAAAAAACGTATTAATGACGGCGTGAAGTTCTGGAAGAAAAATGCGTCAATACTAAGACGAGCCGAGAAAAAGTATGGCGTACCACCACAGATCGTTACTGCTATTATTGGCGTAGAGACCTTATACGGGCAACGCAAGGGTAACATCGCAATATTGGAATCACTTGCAACGCTTTCATTTGATTTCCCCAGACGATCAAAGTTTTTTCGCAGTGAAATGATGCATTTTTTACTCATGGCACGTAAAGAAAAACTTAATCCGGCAAAATTGCGTGGCTCATATGCCGGAGCAATGGGTATGCCACAGTTTATGCCTAGTAGCTATCGAGCCTATGCAATCGATTTTAATAACGATGGCAAGCGGGATTTATTTAATTCTCGCGAAGACGTAATAGGCAGCGTCGCACATTATTTCTCGACCTTCGGCTGGAAGCGTGGTCGTCCTATTGTCACGCGTGCGCGAATCACCGGCAATAAGTTTAGACGTATGCCGAAACCTAAAAGGCGCCTTAAACCTCATTTAACTCTGAAACAATATGCATCCTATGGCGTTAAACCACTGGTCCCTTCCAGATACAAGAGCTCTTATAAAGCATCATTCATTCGACTAAAATTGAGTAAGCGTAAACGTGAATACTGGTTAGGCTTCGGAAATTTTTACACCATTACACGCTATAACCACAGTACTCACTACGCAATGGCAGTACATTTGCTCGCGCAAAAAATCAAGGCGAAATACCGCGCAAGCACCAAACGAAGAAAAAACTGAATATACTAGAGGATAAAGTTATTTCGAAAACTTTAGTCAAATGAAAAGAAATAACCCTACATAATAGGTGAAAATCATATTGAGTGTAATCTGACAGAAATCTGATATTCACCCCATGTTAACTAAGCAATTCTATGCATAGGATTGTTTAGTCGGCACGAAAATCGCTTTATATTTACTCACTATTCAAGTAATAAATTCGGGAGTTAGCACTTAAAAACAAACGACACTAAAACAATGGCCTCAAATGATTTGCCGGCATTAGATAACGCTATGCTTTTAATCAGAAGACAGTCCGTTGCCACGTCGATGTTTATTAACCTACTCCTAAAGCGCTATTTATTGGACATTAACATGAAAACTATCTTACCTATGCAGCGTCAAACACACGTAAAATTCACTTTAATTTGCATACTCGCCCTATTGCTTACCGCTTGCGGGGGAAATACCCGACAAGACAGTGGCCCACGCGGACCAGTGAATTTGTCTTCCGTTAATAATGCCGTTCCTAAATATGAAAGACAAACTCGCGCAGGAAATCCAAATACCTATGTTGTTTTTGGAAAACGTTACTATGTAAAGCGTTCCAATAAGAACTATCGCTCACGAGGTATCGCTTCCTGGTACGGGAAAAAATTTCACGGTAGAAAAACATCAAACGGTGAAACATATAACATGTACGCAATGACTGCAGCACATAAAACATTACGCATTCCATCTTACGTTCGAGTCACCAACCTGGAGAATGGTAAAGTGATAGTGGTACGCGTGAATGATCGAGGCCCTTTTGTCAATAACCGAATTATTGATTTATCATACGCTGCAGCCCACAAACTCGGCATTACTCGCAAAGGGACTGGCCTGGTCAAAATTGCAGTCGTTGGACCTGGGCAAATTGGAATACCCGTATCTCGTAAGCCGCAACCCAAGCTTGCGCGACTCCATACGAAACCCACTACCCCTGCTACCACAACAGAAACCACGCGATGGCAACACCGCGATAGTATCGCAGAGACTAATATTGCGGCGATAGAAGAAGATCCTAACCCTGATAATTTTGGAGTCGTCAGCGGAAGACCCGCGAACTCTCAAACAGGCCTTACAAAAAAATCACCCAAAGTGCAGACAAGAAAGCAAACATCCACAAATCCAATTAAGCCCAAAGTCCCCTCTCCTGGTTTTCAGCGTGCACACGAGAAACCAACACAAAAATTTACCGGCACACATAAAGTCTATTTACAAGTTGGGGCCTTTTTTGATAAAAAAAATGCTCAACGTTTACTGGAAAAAGTCCGTGCTCTCGGCAACACATCGTCTCGTATATTTAAAAGTAATAAAAATAATCGCACCTTATACCGCGTACGCGTCGGCCCGATCGTTAATGTAGATCAAGTGGATCAAGTCGCAGCCCGACTCACTGGACAGGGAATCAGAAATACTCGAGTAGTCATCGACTAGAGTTCATTCCGCCTAACCCTATCAGTAAGGCCTCCTCAGGGGCTTTTCTGTTGTCATTATGAAAACATTTCCGAAGTCAATGCAAGTAATCACTATGAGAATTAACATACTCCTGTAAATATTACCTCATTGGTATAAACATATGGCATCACAAACTGCTATTCAGTTATACTTATCCACTAGTTTTTAATTTCTTTAGTTTTGAATTATTGAATAGGGGCTGGATTTCTCTTGGTTCAAGTCAGGAATATCGCTTTCAATCAGTGTTAAAGAGTAAACTTTCGACCCTATAACTGCTTCGTACTATCAACAGTCTAATATAATTGAACATACAAACTGGAAACCCCATGAATGAGCTACCTGAGCGTCGAATTTTTTTAAATGACGAATATCTACCGTTAAAGGACGCAAAAATATCTGTTCTTGATAGAGGTTTTTTATTGGGCGATTCTATATATGAAGTAATACCCGTATTCGCCGGGAAACCGTTTCGACTTCCGCATCACTTTCAACGGCTTAATAATAGTCTCAATGCAATTAAGATCGACAACCCACACAGCGATACTGAATGGCGTGAAATTATTGCTGACCTTAGCTCTCAATATCCTGATCAAGATCAATCAATCTATTTGCAAGTCACTCGTGGCATCGCTCCGATTCGGGATCATATTTTTCCTGGCGAGATTAAACCCAGTGTATTTGTAATGTCGACTCCACTAGACCCTGCCAAACTACCTGATCCTGAAAAAGGCATTGCGGCAATAACCCTGGATGATCTTCGCTGGAAGCTCTGTTGCATTAAAGCTACTACATTATTGGCGAATGTACTCGCAAGGCAAACCGCTTCTGAACAGGGTGCCGCTGAAGCCATCTTGATTCGTGATGGCTTTGCGTTGGAAGGAGCTGCCAGTAATTTATTTATTGTTCAAGATGGCTTACTTATTACCCCGCCCAAGGGAGATGAATTACTACCCGGCATTACCCGTGACCTGGTATTAGAACTCGCCACTGAACATTCAATTCCATTTAAGGAAGAAGCTATTACGTTGGATGAATTGAAATCAGCAGATGAAATTTGGCTAAGTAGCTCAGTGCGTGAAATTATACCCGTGGTCAAATTGGATGGAGTTATGCGACAACCCCCTGGACCACTGTGGAAACAAATGAATCAGCTATACCAAAAATACAAGCAAGATTTGCGAGATGGCATTATTAGCTCTGACTAACATCTGTTAAATTATTTAGACGTGGTACAGACCAATGACTGATGACACACCAATAGAACCCGTTTTAGAATTTCCTTGTGACATGTACATCAAGGCTATGGGATCAGCAAATATTAATCTGAAAGCAATTGTCCTGAAAATCGCGCTGAAAACTTTTCCTCATATTGAAGAATGTGATATTACGGTAAAAGCAAGCAAAGGCGGTAAATACGAATCTATTACACTTGATACCACCGTACAAACCAGAGCTGAACTAGATTCGATCTATGCAGACTTAAAGGCATGCGAACATATCATTATGGTTCTCTAAGACGCTTCGTTAGCGTATGCGACGCAATGTAATACGCCACCGAATATCTGGGTCTTCCTCCGCAAGTAGAATATAACCTCCAATCTCATTCTCGTACCAGCCGCTATAACTCTGATTTGGCTCGGCTTCAAACCCCCACCAGCAGCCATCAGCATCTTGCGCAATCCAGCACACCCAAGGTGGCAACTTTACTTCGTTCGCTTGTTTCATGACATCAACGAATTTAATCACCAATTTATAGTTATGGTTAAACCCACAGACTCGTAGAACGAACCCAACAATACCCTTACTTACACTAAGGTGTATAGCGCGATCAAACCCATTAAATCTCTATTTTTTCCCACATACTGTATAATTAATCGTGAGTAGTTTTATTTTACATTAACTATTGAGCGTCGCAAATAGTCATGATTTCAATCAATCCTAATCAACACACAATACCTGACTATAAAAACTTATTTAGGGTAAAGATTAGTGATTTGGGACTACAAGATTACCAGTCTACCTGGCAGTCCATGGTTCAATTTACAGAACAACGAAGCAACACCAGCCATGATCAAATCTGGCTGGTCGAACATCCACCCGTTTATACTATGGGGCTTGCGGCGAAGAAAGAACATATATTGCACTCAGGAAATATTCCTATTGTAAATACTGATCGTGGTGGACAAATCACTTATCATGGCCCAGGGCAAATCGTCGTCTATTTATTGATAGACCTAAAGCGCAGAAATATCGGAATTAAAACCCTGGTACAAACGATTGAGCTCTCTCTCATAAAACTACTAAACGACTACTCAATTACAGCCCATACAATAGACAAAGCGCCAGGCGTATACGTTAAGAACAGTAAAATTGCTGCCTTGGGGTTACGTGTCCGACGTAATGGCTGCTATCATGGATTAAGTTTAAATATTGATATGGACATGACGCCTTTTTCAGGAATAAACCCCTGTGGCTATCCTGGATTAAAGGTCATCCAACTAAAAGACCTAAAGCCAACAATATCGACTAATAATATAAAAGACATCCAACACAAATTGTTGAAACATTTACTGACCCAGATAGACGAAAAAACCAAGGCAACAAACGATCATGAGTGATAGCAAACGCACTAGCCCTAAAGTAGGTGAACACCAACGCGGCGCCGACAAAGTTGCACGCATTCCAATAAAAGTTGAACCAACGATTAAACCGTTGCGCAAGCCAAACTGGATCAGAGCCAAGTCGCCTAGCCACCCCAATGCAATTAAGCTCAAGAAAATACTGCGGGACAATAATTTGCATACCGTTTGCGAAGAAGCTTCGTGCCCTAACCTAGGTGAATGTTTTGCGCATGGCACGGCAACTTTTATGATTATGGGCGATATATGCACTCGACGCTGTCCCTTTTGTGATGTCGCACATGGAAAACCTTTGGTACTTGACGCACAAGAGCCTGTTAATCTTGCAAAAACTATTGAGCTGATGCAATTAAAATATGTTGTTATTACGTCCGTCGATCGCGACGACTTACGCGATGGTGGAGCCGGCCATTTTGTCGATTGCATTTCTGCAGTACGCAAACGTAACCCAGAAACTAAAATAGAAATTCTGGTCCCTGATTTTCGTGGAAGAGGTGAACGAGCAATTAACATATTACGCTCTGCTCCACCGGATGTTTTTAATCATAACCTGGAAACTGTGCCAAGACTCTATAAGCAAGTACGCCCTGGTTCTGATTACGCATTTTCATTAAACCTCATCAAGTCTTTTAAAAAGCTTCATCCTGAAGTGCCCGCCAAGTCGGGGCTTATGTTAGGTGTCGGTGAGGAAATAGAGGAAGTGAAGCAGGTCATGCGTGACCTACATGACCATAATTGTGATATGCTAACATTAGGTCAATATCTACAGCCAAGCCTTAATCACTTGCCCGTCAAACGATATGTGACTCCTGAAGAATTCAAAGAACTGGAAGTTTTTGGCTTGGAAATTGGTTTCAGTCAAGTAGCCAGCGGCCCAATGGTACGTTCTTCATATCATGCAGATCAACAAGCAATAAACGTTTTACAAAACAAATGACTTTTAATTTGAAATATAAACCCAAATTTAACAATCTGTCGTTAATACCCTGAAGCAGTACTACTTATATAGGTGAACTGTTAAATCAGACATAAACAGCGCATACTTAAATCTCAGGGCATAAACCTTGAACGTCGTGATTAAAATTAACATAAACGATACTGAGCAAATACCATGAAGTTACTTTATTTAAACTTTCTCGTGCTATTAACCATAAGTCAAATTTCATTCGCAGTAGGTCCTGCACGTTTTGAGATTAGTATCGACAATCATCGCATATCGCCCTCTCAGATTACGGTACCCGCGAACACTCCAATTCAACTACTTATTCGTAACAATGACCGCACTGTCGAAGCGATAAACAGTAGTTTATTTAGTAAAGTTATTGTCAATGGAAAAAGTACTTCTACTGTAAGTATACGCCCACTAAATAGCGGGGTTTACTATATTAGCGGTGAATTCCATGCACTCACACAAGGCAGTATTATCGTAAAATAAAGTTCAAGATCGTTTCTAGAAAACAAACTAGTGCACGTACCGCAAAATCACTTGCTGACATGCCATGATTAATATCTATATCCAGAACTAACCAACTCGTAGCGATCTATCACATACTTGTGAAACAATCATGTTCAATTTAGACCTTAATCACTTATAATTCGCTTATACAGTACACTATCAATATTCTTACATTGCTGGAAATTAATTCGTATGCATAGCCAAACCATTAGCCACGCCTTGCCACCAGGATATCAACTTGATACCTATGAAATTATAGAGGCTATTGGTTCTGGAGGTTTTGGAATCACCTATAAGGCTCTAGACACTCAACTTAAGCACCTCGTTGCAATAAAAGAATACTTGCCCGTACAACTCGCCTGGCGAGAGGAAGACAGTACCGTTATCCCTCGAACCTCAGGAGATGTTGAAAACTTCGATTATGGCCTTCTAAAGTTTATTGAAGAAGGCCGTACCTTGGCTAGATTTAAGCACAGTAATATCGTGCGGGTCGTTCGCTACTTTAAAGCCAATGGTACTGCCTACCTGGTGATGGAATACGAACTTGGGCAAACGTTTAAAGAGTTCCTGCAAATCCAAACTCGCCCTGACGAAGATATATTAGAGAGTTTACTGGATAGCATTCTTCAAGGTTTAAAACCTATTCACGATCAAGGATTTTTACATCGTGATATTAAACCGAGTAATATTTATCTACGCGAAAACGGTAACCCCCTATTAATTGATTTTGGTTCCGCACGACAAGCCTTAACCCGGCAAACTCAATCGCTCACCGGTATCGTCACAGAAGGCTTCGCACCCTTTGAGCAATATACTGGTAACATTCAGCAAACAGCCGCTACTGATTTGTATAGCTTGGGAGCCACTTTATATTTCGCTATTTCCGGGAAAATACCGATGAATTCCCTGGATAGATTTAATTCTTTGCACACTAATAATAAAGACCCACATACCACATTGAGTCAATCCAGGACTACATCATACAGTCAGTTTTTTTTAAAACTGATAGACTGGCTACTTGAAATACAACCTGAAAACAGACCGCAAACTACTGACGATGTATTAGAGTCACTTAGAACTCAGAGTTTACCTGATTTAACAAAAACTCAAGCAAATCCCAACTTACATATCCCGACGAGTCAACGTCCTGTCATTAAGCGAAGTTACAGTCGACCTGTCGTGCTGAGTTTACTCTCAGTGACGACGCTCGCTATAGTTAGTTTCTTTCTATTTCCGTTTGGCCCCACCCAACAAATAGAGATTAGCAAACCAGGCAACATAAAACTCACTCCTGCCATTGTTGTCACACAAAATACCCATAAATCTGTAGTCGTTAAACCTACTGCCACTAAGAGCTTTACAAGAGTCAGTGCAAAGGTATTTAAAAGTATTAATGGTCAGGTCAATGCCAGTCTAGTGGTTGTTCCTTACGATAAAAATAAATTTTTACTGCAATACAAAAATTTTGAACATAAATATGATAACAAAACATTTTTATACACAAAAACATTTAAGGCTCGAGGAACTAATAGCGGTAGCCGCTACCACATGACAGGAACCGGCGGCACAAACTTTATGTCACTAGGCAAGAAAACGTTGATTAAGGGGTCGGTTCGAGAGTATTCTGAAGTCACCCTTACAGGCAAAACCCCTGTAAAAATGATATTTGTCAAAAATGCCGAAACAGCTACCATACAACAAATTAAAGCCCAATATCTAAAAACTCAAGGTATTCTGAAAACCAAGGTAGCTGCACAAAAACATATTCAAGTGGCAGTGAATCAATTTAACAAAAAGTGCCGGGCAAATCTTGCAGTAGAAATCGATTGGAAAGGCTTTGAATCTATAACACAAACTACAACACCAGGTATGGCATATGCCTATATCAAAGCACTGGAACGTGTTTGCGCAATTGATGAAGACTATGGCAGTGCCGCACGTAAAATTCAAACACTGGTTTTCAAGCCTTCAAAAATACCAGGCAAAGACAAACTGATTAATATTGCAGGCACCAGAATCAAGATATTTTTTAATGCCCAAGTCGCCAACATATCAGTCACCAGCTATAGGAAATTTAAAGAAATACTCTAATCACAAACTACTTTAGTTCAATGTCATTCCCCGTGGGAGACCGATAATAAATCAACGCATAACAATTACCCGCTATAGTTCAGTACCAAAATTTAGATAATTCACGACAAAACAAACTCGATTAAAATATTGCCTTTCTTTGATATAACTTACGCGACAAGGTAAGATAGGCCATTATGAAATTCATTGAATTAATTCTAAGCCCGCCTGCTATTAACTTTTTTATCCTGGTAACAGGTTTAGCACTATGGCGATACCGCCGTGCCAGTTTTATTCTAATTCTAACCTCAGCGATTACCCTCTATTTAGCCAGCATTACACTCATTAGTGGCCCACTACTTGGCCTGCTTGAAAACTATCCCGCTCTCAAAGAAGCTGATATTAGCACGACAAAGGCTAAAGCAGTCATTGTATTAGGAGGAGGCCGCTATAGAAAAGCTCCTGAATGGGACAAGAAAGATCGCCTATCAAGCCACTCAATGCGGCGACTGGAGTACGGGGCTTGGCTCGCGAAAAAAATGAATGCCCAAATAATTGTATCAGGCGGTTCACCAAAAGGGGAAAATTTGGCTGAAGCAGTCCTTATGAAACAAATATTAGAAAAGAAATACGGTATTACTAATGCCATTGCTGAAGTTAGCAGCACTAATACTTTCGAGAATGCTAAAAACACAGCCGCAATACTGATCAAGATTAACATTAAGACAGTGTATATAGTCACCGACGCTTCACATATGAGGCGATCACTAAGCGCATTTAACTACTTCAAAATAGAAGGAATAGCGGCACCATTAGGTTATAACACTAACTTATACGGTATTGGCTGGAAAACATTTATCCCCAGTACCAGCGGCTTAAATGCTACCAAAGAACTTATTCACGAATTAATGGGCTTGCTCTGGTATAAAATCAATTATTACAAATAATAAAAATATTAGGATATACTATAAATTCAAGACTTATAGCGCTCCATCAAGTAGCATAAACAGTCCTGTCGTATAATATGCTCATTTGAAGTAAACATAGAAGGCATGACTAATTTAGAGAATCGTATTTCATTTTTTTCAAAGTCAAAATAATCATGCACGACATTTTTACCTTCATTATTCCACACCTCAATACCTTTACAGCCATCACCTTTAAACACTCCGAGTTTTGTCCCTGGTTTCAACTCCCTAAAATTAAGAAAATCCAAATCTTCGTTCAGTAAAATATCAGCTTCATCACTTCGGAAACTAAAACTAATATCTTTTGATAGCCTGACAATCGCTACCATGCTGTAAACATTATAATCTGTGCTGGGCAAATCGTGCGTAGGGAGTGCCGTTAAAGCCATACAGGTTTCTATGAACTCAATCGCATGTTGTTCACCATATTGTTGACCAGGCAAGCCACACTCAACTGTTAGCGACGGACAAAAATCTGCAAAGGCTAAAGACTGCACTCCTAACGGACGAGTAAAATAAACAATTGTACGGCTAAACAGCGTTGCCAAATAGATAAATTGCGGATCCATTTTGTTAATGCAAGCGTAATGTGGGTTCAAGCCCGTATTATTATGTATATCGATACTTGCAAAAACTCGATTGTCACACATTTTGTCGGTAATATATCGCATCATTGTCGCTTCTTCACAATTTCCGTATTGATGCCCAGGCCAAACACGATTGTAATCGACTTGATCATCGAGTCTTCGTTCATGATGATCGGCTGCCGCTACGTTGCCAATAAATATTTCCAGCGAACGCGGTAGCGCCTTATTCTGATACTTTTCCAATATCCTCTGTATGGCTTCCAACCCAGTATGTTCATTGCCATGCTGCAGAACACTAATAAACAGCGGTTCAGATTTTTTACCCGACAAACTAATTAAACTAGGCCCTCCTAATAACCTATTCAAGTCAGTAGGACTAGCCTCTAAAAATCCTTCTGGAATATGATCAAATTCTTTCAACATAAGCGTAATTAAAGGTCCCACAAGTGAATGGACATACCACTTTTTTGATGTTCAATATATGCTGATGTCAATTGCATCATATCTGCGCCGTACTTCTTACAAAAACTTCGCTGCCAAAAAGAACCCGTTTGCGAGCTCTCTACACGTGCTGCGATAATATTCATGTACTTATCAACATCTCCTGGATCAAGCCCCAGTGTTTTAAGGCCAAATCGAGCCTGGTCTACTAGCTCTTTAAGAACAAGCTCTCTAATATTGACTCTCCTATTGTCTAACCAGGATACCTGCCCTGATAAACTTTTACGCGCTCCACAATAAAAATTATCGCGTGCTTGAGGAAAAGTAATTTCATTCTCAGGGGCTTGTTCGAGATTAGCAAGATAGGACACCAATCCATAATACAAAGCTGCATTCGCGACCATATCCGAAATGGTAGGCCCGCCAGGAATAACACGGTGCTCGAGTCTAAAGGTCGGATTCTGCTTGTCATCAAACCCTATCAATGGCCTGTTCCAGCGCCAAATCGTTCCATTATGTAATCTTAAATGCCTTAAACGCGCCGATGGATGCTCAAATAAAATTGGCAACATGACTGGAAAGTGCTGCAAGTTCTCCTCAAAACATTCCACTACTGTTTTACGCGCGTAACCTGTTCCAAACCCTACACGACGCACAGGACCGTGCGCCGCCCCGGCATAACCTCCGACTTCTACAGACTGCTCAAAAAGAGGGATACGGGTTTCATCCCATAGATCATAACCAAACAAATAGGGGGAATTAGCGGAGACAGCAACGGTAATTGCCGAGGCAATAATAGAAGCATTATAATATCGCACAGCAAGTTTAGGGTCTATTTGCAGGTGCAATTGAAACGATGTTGTTGCAGCCTCAAGCATCACGTTATGATGCGAGGTTTTAAGTCGATCACGGCCGACAATATCAAGATTTAAAGGGCGTCCTTTACGCATCGCAATGACTTGTTCATTGAGCGCGTAGTAACGCTGCATTTCAGACATATTACTATTAGTGAGGTCGCTTGCCTTCAAACTAGGTAAAATCCCGATCATCGCTAGATCAATGTCAAAATATTCAGCGGTTACAATACAAGCTTGCCAACTCGATTGAAGATTCTTCTCCATTGCGCTTAATGCATATTTTTGTAAACGCTGAGGATCTGTGTTCAACTCAATATTAAATTTTGATAGTTCTGGAGTCACAAGATTATTATTAAGGCGGGCTAAAAACTTTTCATTAACGGGAGCAGGATGAGAGTTTTTATCAACCAACCAAGCCTCTAACTCAAGGCCAGCGATATAACCTGCTGATATAAAGCGCTCCTCTGAACTCCAGTCAGCTAGCGTACGAGTTTCGGATTTCAGTCTTGAAAGAAACTCCTCAAAATCACTTTCACTAAACTGTGTGGTAGGAATCTCCTGACCCATAGCGGTGCTTAGCCTTATAATAAACTGTCGATATTTAACCTACTATTAAGTATAGACAAAGACTGGGACAGAAACAGCATGGAGGGAGAAAGAGTTGCAATAGTAACTCTACAGCGACAGGAAATAGTGTTAGTTTTTATTCAGACCCGGCCAACATTTTATCCAAATTATCCAATCGTTCCGGCGTGCCTATATCAAACCACAAGCCATCATAATTTTCTCCGCTTATTTGCTTTTCATCCATACCGGAATATAACATTGGCGCAAGAGGAAACTTTCCAGGTTTACATTCAGCGAACATTTTTGGATGATAAATACCAATTCCGCTATAAGTTCCTGCATGTTCGCCTTTTTGGTTAACAAGTAATCCTGTTTCACCGTCCACAGTAAAATCTCCTTGCAAGTTATGAGGTGGATTTTTTACCAATACTAGATGTGCAAGATAAGTGAAACCATTTTCGATCAACTTAACTAAAGGCTCGAACTTATAATCACTCCATACATCCCCGTTCACCAATATAAATGGTTCAGTTCCCAATAGAGGGAGCGCCTTAAAAATACCGCCACCCGTTTCCAACGCTTCACCTTCGTCAGAAAAAGCGAGTTGAACACCATAGCGTGAGCCATCTCCCAAAAATTCAGGGATTTGCGCACCAAGCCAAGCAGTGTTAATCACAATGTCGGTCACACCTGCTGACACAAGCTCTTTAATATGATATTCAATCAACCTTTGTCCATTAACTTCCAGTAATGGTTTTGGTGTTTTATCAGTAAGTGGACGCATTCTCTCGCCACGCCCTGCTGCCAAGATCATTGCTTTCATAGTGATTTCAATTTATGTTGTGGTATGTCAATAGACTCAAGTATTGTTCTAATAATTTCAAGCTCAGAATACCGCGCAGATACATCTATCACGTAAGCTAATGTTCGCGGGATATCTTTCAAATAACCAGGCTTGCCGTCTCTCTGATTCAGACGTGCAAATATTCCTGCCGCCTTTAAATGTCGTTGCACTCCCATTAGATCAAACCAGCGTTGAAAGGTATTTTTATCGACATCTTTCAAAACACCACTCTGCTTACAGTTTTCATAATGTTCTAACATCCAGTCCTGGATTTTATTTTTTGGCCACTCAACATAGCAGTCTCTCAACAAAGACACCAGATCATATGTCACTGGCCCAATAACAGCATCCTGAAAATCAATAATGGCGGGGTTTTGATCTTGTGAAATCATTAAATTCCGGGAATGAAAATCCCGATGCACAATAACTTGCGGTTGCTCAAGTGCATTGGCCGCCAGAAACTTAAAAGCATCCTCAATCTTTTTATTGATTGTCTCATCAAGGGGATAAGCAATATGTTTTTGCAAATACCACTCGCGAAATATTTCCAATTCTCGCATTAATAGTGCTAAATCATACTGAGGTAAATCGACATCAGTGCCACTACCCTGAATCGTAATTAATGCCCCCATCGCATCACCATACATTTTATCAACTGTGTCGCTAGTGAGTTCATCCATAAACTGTCGCACCCCAAGATCACTCAAAAGTAGAAATCCTTGTTGCAGATTTTCTGCCAATATTAAGGGGACATTGACGCCGAACGCCGCAAATAATTTTGCCGTTTTAATGAATTTCGAGCTATCTTCCTGCTCGGGTGGAGCATCCATAACGATCAATGTTCTATCATTATGACTCACCCGAAAATAACGGCGAAAACTGGCGTCGCTAGATGCAGGCTCAAGACTGTAGTCAGAACTACCTAGCTCATTATTCAGCCAGATTTTTAATAACTCTTTGCGCTCATCACTCAAAAAACCATACTCCTATAAATATTTTAATTTCCTGCAAATATTTCAATTTATTATAGCTGTTTATTCACCGCTACGCCTTGTTTCACCTGCTCAAAATCATGTCGTTTGGAATTTATTATTCTGCTAAAAAATTACACATTTGTCACAAACATAGTGGCTGCGCTATTTTTCTAAATAATTCTCAGCATGAAAAATTTAAATCACATTCTACCTCTCATCAAATTTTTCTGTCTCGTCAGAGGCTAGGGTCAGACCCGTCGCTCAACTGCTCTTGCCTCACCTGAAGTACAAAGTTATTGCTAACAACGGGGTTGACGCGAAAAATCTGCAATATTAGGGAAGGTACGGCTCTAAACTCTAGTAAATTTAAGATCATATTACCGGATAACGAAACCTAGTGATGCGACTTAGTCACAAAATATAATGACAAGACCTGGCAACATGACTTAGGCGCAAAACTTAATGACGAGCCTTTATCCCAAACAAACGTTTCGTCCATTCTCGCAAGTCATCCGCAATTAAGTAAAAACAGGGTAACGAAACCAATATTAAAACCGTAGCAAACAATAAGCCAAAACCAAGGCTCACGGCCATTGGTGATAAAAAAGCAGTTTGTCCGCTAGCGAAAAATATCAACGGGGAAATACCCAGAAATGTCGTAATACTGGTGAGTAATATTGGTCGAATTCTCACCCTACCCGCTTCGATTAACGCTTCACAACGCTCAACTCCTCGCGCCCGTTGTTTTTTAGCAAAATCAATAAGTATAAGCGAATCGTTAACCACAATACCCGCTAAAGCAACAAATCCTACCATGGATAGGAATGAAATATTATAGGAAAATATTTCGTGACCAATGATGACGCCAATAAAGCCAAACGGTATTGCCAACATAATCACGAAAGGGTCAAGCAATGACCTAAACAACGCTGCAAGTACAAAAAAGATAATCGCAAAAGACAAAATCATCGCTTTTTTCATTCCAGCAAAAGATTCAGCCGCACGTTTTTTTTCACCCAAAAAAATTAATTTATAATCACGGTTAGCACGTAAAAACGTTTCAAATAATTTTTCAATTTTCGGCACAATTTTGTCGGAAGTAATTATTTTAGGGTTCACCTCAGCCTTAACAATGGCCAAGCGACGCCGATCACGTCGATTAATGGTGTTTAAGGCTTGATCTGATTTTATAGATGCGACATCCCCCAGAAAAAAAGGCTTTTTGCCGGGCAGTGTAATTTGTAGATTTTTTAGATCACTACTCTTGCGAACTTTTTCGTTAAAGATTAAACGCACCGGCATACGCTTGTTGTCGCGAGTCACATACACCACTTCCAAACCCAGAAAGCCATTACGAACAAACTCACTAATCTGCTTTTGCGTAAGCCCCAATTTTTGGCCACGTTCATTAATGGCGTAACTGTATTGTCTTTTTCCAGGATCCATATCATGCCGATAATCAAATACCCCAGGCTGTTTCTCTAGCCAATGAGTCAAACGTATCGCCTGTTTTCTCAATACAGCAATATCAGGTCCTGCAATACCGACTTCAATATCAGCCCCCACTGGGCCACCAATCGGACGTGCGATATATAAACGCTCAATTCCCGAAATTTTAAGCAATTCTGTTCGCGTAATCGTAAGAAGCTCTTTGTTCGTTCTTGTACGAGTACCCCAGGGCTCAAATTTGAGACTTACTAAAGGGGATACATATTTTTCGATAAATCCTTCCGGGCGAGGTTTTTTCAAATTAACCATTAACTGAATATAGCGACTCCCCAATTTGAATCGGTTGAAATCGATAAAACTAAAACCAACATTAGTCAAAACAGTATCAACTTCATTTTTGCGTAGAACTTTAAAAATCACTTCTTCAACTCTTTTCGCAAGTCGTTCGGAGTCTTTCAAACTATAGGTATTTGGCGCTTCAATATTAATAAAATACTGGCCCACATCTACTTTTGAAAACAAGTTATGTGACATCCGAGTCTTGTAATAAGCCACTGACACAACAAGCGCGCCAATAGTTAATGCCGTGACAATGTAGCGATTTAATACTGACCATCGTAACAAAGAAATGTATCGCTCGAGCAGCCACTGCCAGTTTATTCTGGACTTTCGTTTTTTCTTAACCTTCAAAATTTCCGCCGCATGCGAAGGCAAGACCCCAAAAGCTTCAAACAACGATCCTACCAACGCAGCGGTCACTACTACCGGTATCACTTGCACAAAGGCCCCTAGCGTGCCTGAGATTGAGAACATCGGCAAAAAAGCAGCTATTGTGGTGATCGTAGAGGCCACCACTGGCCAGAATACTTCGCGCGCGCCCAGAGATGCCGCTTTCTCAGGAGACTCTCCCATTTCCATGTGACGATAAACGTTTTCATTCACTATAATGGCATCGTCCACAATCATTCCAAGTGCAATCAGAAAAGCGAACATCGAGACCATATTAATACTGAAACCGAAAAAGTTTAGCGCTATCACTGCCACTAGAAATGCCACAGGAATCCCCATGGCTGTGACTAAAGCCACGCGGAAATTCAGAAAAATATAAAGTGATAACAGCACAAAAACCAAACCAACCAATCCCGATGATTTCACCGTATTTAAACGGTTTTCAACAAATACAGACATATCGCCAAAAACATTAGTAGTGACCTCTTTTGGAAGATCTTTACGAATATCGATGACTAGATTTCGAATAAGTTTGGCGACTTGTATTGTGGACGCTTTCGAGGTTTTAGAGACTGTTAAATTCACAGAAGGGTTTTTATTAAAACGTCCCAGTGTTTTTGCTTCTGACAATCGATGCTTTACTTCTGCAACCTCACCTAATAACAATTGGCCTCCGGAAGGTTTACTTTTAATCACTATTTTTTTAATATTTTCTGGATTGGGTAACTGCCCTTTGCCTCGTAATAAAATATCACCCTCTTGAGCCTTAACCGACCCTCCTGGAGTATCTTTTAAGTTGGCACGTAATGCGGAGGCAATCTGTTTTAACGATACATTACTGCTGGCAAGAACACTAGGATTAACCACAACCCAAAGCTCCCAATCACGTTTACCCGCAACGCCAATAGTGGCAACGCCAGGCACCTTTTCACGAATACTGTCTTTTACTTTATCTGCTAACAAAAATAGTGTTGCGCGATTGACTGCCCCATATACCGCAATGCTAATAACAGGAAACCTCGTTTCAAGCCTGCTCAGCTCAGGCTTATCTGCTTCAGCAGGTAAAGTCGTAATTTGGTCTAAAGTACTGCGTGCCAAACGCATAAATTCATCAACGTTCGCTCCCGCTTTAAGCTTAATCACTACAGTAGAAAGACCCTCGCTGCTAGTAGAGCGAATAAAGTCTTTATCACCAAGCGCATCAAATGCCTCTTCAACAGGAATAGTAATTTCTCGTTCAACATCTTCAGGAGTTGCGCCGTCGTAACGCACAACAATTTTCACCTGATCCTTGAGTATGACCGGAAACATTTCTTGTGGCATAGAATACCAGGACATAACACCCGCAATGAGCACGAACATCAAAATCAAATTCACGATCAGGGGGTTTTTAATTGAATAACGAATTATTGCCATTAATGCTGCTGCACTGTAATTTCCTGATCTTGTTTTAGACCACTGGTGTCACTTTCGACAATCCTTTCACCCTCGGCAAGGCCAAGACGAACAATTTGCCAATTATTCACTCTCTTGCCTAAAGTAATATCCCTACGTTGAACTCTATTTTTCAATACCACCATCACATAGGCCGTCCCTTGCGATTGAATCACTGAACCCACAGGAACCACCAAAACATTTTTTAACTTACCCAATCGCAAATCAACTTCAGCCAATAAACCCGGACTGCCAACACTCCCAGGTATTCGTACCCTTAATAAGTGAGTGTAAGTTGTTGAATCTGGATCCGCCTGTAACGCAACCATAATCCCCTGGACTTCTTTACCCCCCACTTTGACAATAACCTTGTCTCCAAGCTTTAGCACTGTTGCTACAGAGGTTCTTACTTGTAGTTGTAACTCAAGCTGATCAGTTGATACAATTTCGACGACCATCTTATTAATCGGAACCACATCCCCTTTCTGGACGACCACCGTGTTAATGATTCCTGCAAACGGTGCTATTAGTTTTGTTCGATCCAGATTTCGTTTGGCGCGCAACATCGCTGATTGTCGAAGCGACAACCTCGCTTGTGCTGTATCAACGCTATATTTTAAGCGAGCTTCTTCTGCTTTCAACTGATAGAGTTTTTGCTGACTCTGGCCCAACAGAGATTTTGACACCATTGCACCTCGACCCAGACGACTTAAACGCCGCACTTCTTTTTGCTGTAGCCGAGAATTATATTGCGCGAGCTCCAATAGCTGCTTATCTCTGGCAATGCCCGCACTTTCAAGCGCATATTGCGCCTTCGCTTCGACATAGATATCTTGGTAATCCCCAGCAGCAAGCTTCAACAATACCGCGCCCTTATCTACTTTTTGACCTGGTTCCACAAGCCTTTGTGCAATCCGTCCTGATAGTTCAAATTTCAACCCTGCTTTATGTGCAGGTTGTAAACGCCCTGTCATAATTATTTTAGGAGTGAGAGTTTGCCTTTGTAATTCATAAACAAATACCTGTGCTGGTAAAACCTTTCTAACTTTATGGGCTTTAACAGGTGCTGTGACTTTAAGCATATAGGCGCCTGCTCCACTAGCGAGCAAAATGGAAACCGCGTAAACTGCTGTTTTTAAAGATGAATTCATAGTAGTCTCAAAAAAATCCAAAACCTGATACGATACAGTGCTTTATAACATAATATTAATGAGTAATGAGTGTGGATAGAAGTATTTTTAAGGAAAATTACCTGCTGGTCATCATTTCATGCATAGCACCCACCAGTTTAGCCTGGAGTGTAGATGAAAGTGAAAAATCGCCATTAACTGATCCTCCAGTTAATCATAGTTGCTCGGCGTCTCCTGAGCTGCTTAAGCTTTATAAAGATCATAAGTCTCAGCCACCCATCACTGATGACAAGACACGAATTTCAGCCGATAAAACTTTCGGTAGCCGTGAAAAATTGACCTTAAAAGGGCGTGTATTGGTCAAATCAAAAGACCAAACACTGCGTGCTGACCAAGTAATCTACAACGAAAAGGAACAACGTATTGATACTTCGGGCAATATCACACTAATCACCAAGGATACAGTAATTAAGGGTACGTCAGGCTACAAAATAATTAACAAAAATAAAGCCCAAATTAATAATAGCGAGTTTTATTCAGTTGCCCGTAACGCACGAGGTAAAGCAAAACAAGCTAATATTGATAGCGCCACGCAATTACGGTTCAAGAAAGTACAGTACACTACCTGCAAAAGAAATAAACAAGTTTGGGTTCTAAGTGCCAGCACTCTGATTATGGATAAAGACAAAGGCATTGGTGTTGCCAAGAATGTTACGATTAAGATCGGGCCAGTGCCTGTTATCTACCTACCAAGAATCAGCTTTCCTCTTGATGATCGTCGGAAATCTGGATTTTTAGCCCCTAGTATTGGCTATTCGAAACGAACTGGCGCGGATATTAGAATTCCCTTTTACTGGAATATTGCCCCTAATCGAGATGCTCTTTTCACCCCCCGACAAATCAATGATCGAGGCTTTCAACTGGGGGGAAGATATCGGTTTCTAACCTCAAATAGTAAAGGAAAAATAGGATTTGAGTATTTACCCGATGACAAAAAATACGGCGATGATCGATATGTTTTCTCGTACCAGCAACATGCGCGACTAAGCCGCTTTTGGACAACTGATATCAATTTAAGTACCGCTTCTGACCAGGATTACTACACCGATTTAGGAAGTGGCCTGACCAGCAGCAACTCAACACAACTAGAGCGACGTATTGACTTCTTATATACCAGAACCAATTGGTCATTTTTAACACGATTCCAAAACTATCAGCCACTTGCCGGCGTTGCAGAATCCTACCAACGTGTGCCTCAGATCCTTCTTAATAGCAATATTCCTGTTGGAAATCGGCTAATGTACCATTTTCGAGCAGAAGCAGTACAGTTTGATCATGATCTCAGCAGTTTTGTCACTGGCACCAGAGTGGATTTAAACCCTTCTTTTTCTTATAAATTACTTAATCAACCGGGTTATTATCTCACCAGTAAAATGGGTGTACGCTATACCCAGTACGATTTAGACAATACCGTGGGCGTAACCTCTATTGAACGGAACTTACCCATATTTAGCCTTGATGGTGGTCTCTATTTCGATCGATTTTTTCGCTGGCGCAACAAACCTTACTTACAAACACTAGAACCACGTTTGTATTACCTCAACGTAGATTATCAAGACCAAACCAATATACCGATCTTTGATTCATCTTTGCTTGATTTCGACACCAATCAACTTTTTCGCGAAAATCGCTTTAGCGGTGCGGATCGTCAAGGCGATGCCAACCAGATCACCTTAGCACTCACCACGCGCTTTATAAGTGAATCGACAGGCGTCGAGAAGTTTAGCGCAACGTTAGGACAAATATATTATTTTGAAAATAGATTAGTCACCTTGCCAGGTGGATCTGCACAAAACAGCAATAACTCTGATGCAGTTGCTGAGTTTAATTGGCGACCAACCGCCTATCAGCTTTTAAGACTCTCTACACAGTGGGATCCTGAATCGACTCGCAGCAAAGTCACTTTACTGGGATATCAATATAAGGTGGATAACCGGCATTTGATCAATATTGCCTATCGTTTTCGTGAAGACAACATAGAGCAAACAGATTTATCTACTCGCTGGAAAATCGCTGCGAACTGGAATTTTGTCGGTCGCTGGAACTATTCAATTCGGGACAATACAACCGTTGAAGGTCTTGCAGGACTGGAATATAGTAGTTGCTGCTGGGCTTTACGACTGGTTGCCCGCAATTATATCAGGGGTATTAATGCTGAAAAAGAAAATTCAATTCAGCTGCAAATAGTGCTTAAAGGTTTGTCCCGAATAGGTGATAATATAGGCACTCTATTGAGACAAAGCATTAATGGATACGAAGATGAACTTTAACCTAGATAACAGCGTAACTACATGAATAATATATATAAATATCAAAGAATCAGCTTGGCTCTGTGGATTTTTCTACTGTTTGGCAGTATTTCTGTTTTCACCAGTAGCGCCTACTCCCGTGAACAAGTCCCAATCGAGAAAATTGTTGCGGTCGTTAATAATGACATTATTCTCGAAAGTGAACTAATCGCCTTTATTAACCAGGTTAAAAAACGTCTTCGTGCCAGACGCACAAAATTGCCTTCTATGGCAATATTACGTAAACAAGTACTCGAACGCCTAATACTTTTAAAATTACAGCTACAACTTGCAAAGCGCACCGGTATACGAATAGGCGACGAAACAGTTAACCGTGCAATTGGTAATTTGTCCAAACGCAATAAATTGAGCCTAACCCAGTTTAGAATACGATTACAGCGTAGTGGAATGGCCTTTACTACTTTTCGCGAAAAAATACGCAATGAACTCACTTTAGCGCGCCTCCATCAGCGTACTGTATTGCGTCGAGTCAGAGTTTCAAAACAGGAAGTCGATGACTTTCTCGCCGCTCGCAAACATTTACCTAATCGAAACAGCCGCTATAAACTGGCCCAAATTCTTATTGCGCTGCCTGACGCTGCTTCCCCTAAAAGAATTCAACGAGCAAAAGCAAAAGCAAACAAAGTCATTGAGCTTATCCGCAGCGGTAAAAGCTTCGCCGCGGTGGCTGTCAGCCATTCAGATGGGCAAAGAGCACTGCATGGTGGTACCTTGGGGTGGTTTCGCATAAGCCAAATTCCTCGTTACTTCCTAAAAACGGCACTAAAGTTAAAGCAGGGTGATATCAGTACACCCATCCGATCACCTAGTGGCTTTCATGTCATTAAAGTTGTTGAGATGAGCGGCAAGTCAAAACACATTGTTCGCCAATATAAAGCCAGCCATATCTTAATTCGCGTCAATGCTCTGGTATCCAACGAAGAAGCCAAACGTCGCTTAACACGCTTACGCACTCGACTACGTTACGGAGAGAGCTTTGCAGCACTCGCAAAAGCTAATTCAGATGACTTCTCGAGCAAAGATGGGGGAAATCTTGGATGGTTAAATCCTGGTGCTACTGTGCCACAATTCGAAAAAGTGATGTCCAAAACGAAAATAGGGACAGTCAGCGAGCCTTTTAAAAGTCGCTTTGGCTGGCATATACTTCGGGTCACCGACCGCAGAATGCAGGACAATACTGATAACTTTAAACGTGGAATCGTCCTTAAACTTATTCGCTCACGCAAACAACGTGAGCAATTACAGTTATGGTTGCGCAGATTACGCGATGAATCCTATGTTGAATATCGGAGTGGACAGCAACGTAGCTAATTAAAAGTGCGCTACAAGGCAGCGCACTTTATTGTTTCTCTTTTCTTTAATCTTATTACCTATCAGTGTGACACATATCATTCCAAAACTAATTATTACCCCCGGTGATCCCGCAGGAATAGGGCCCGACATTTGTCTGGATCTGTTAAACCACTCACATTCTGCAGATATCTATTTAGCGGCCGACCCCAAAGTGTTTATTGCACGCTCTAATCAAAAAGAGCTACCGATACAATTACACGACCCTGAAGCGGCGTTAGAAACCGCGCCACCTAATAAACTAAACTTTATCTCGTTTAATGTTACAGAGCCTGTTCAAGCAGGCTTCGCCAATAAAGACCATAGCCAATATATACTCGACACCATCCGTTATGCGGCTAAGCAGTGTCTAAGCAAACGTTTTGATGCAATGATCACAGGCCCAGTAAACAAGGCCTTGATCAATCATTCTGGCGTAAGCTTTAGTGGCCATACTGAGTACATTGAAGAAATCTGTGCGACTCATTTACCTACTAAAAATATACAAGCGGTCATGATGCTCGCCACTAAAGAGCTCAAAGTGGCCTTACTAACCACCCATGTACCACTTAAGGAAGTGCCCGCGTTAGTCACTAAAGATCGCTTAACAAAAATAATCAAGATTGTGTATAAGGCGTTAAGCGACCGATTTGGTATTCGTAAACCACATCTAATGATTTGTGGTCTCAACCCACATGCAGGAGAGGACGGAAACCTGGGTCTGGAAGAAAAAATCGTGATGCAGCCAGTCATTCAGCAACTCAATGAACAAGGCTACCACTTGACTGGTCCTATGCCAGCAGACACCATATTTGTAGCACGTAAACGACAAAATGCAGATGCAGTACTCGCGATTTATCATGATCAGGGCTTACCCGTCCTTAAAACTCTCGGTTTTGGCAATGCCGTTAACATCACTCTCGGGCTACCCATTATAAGAACTTCTGTTGATCATGGTACTGCCTTTGAAATCGCTGGCAGTGGCCAAGCTAGCGCAGGCAGCCTACACACTGCAATTGAATTCGCACTTCAACAAATTAGTTCATCTAGCAATTATGCATAAAGCACGCAAAAAGTTTGGGCAACATTTTTTAAGCGATCACAATATTCTGGATCGCATAATTAGAACTATCAACCCTAAGCAGGGAGAGAGGATTTTGGAAATAGGCCCAGGCCAAGGAGCAATGACCGAACTCGTGATACGTAAAGTCGCTCGCATGGAAGCCATTGAAATTGATTATGATCTAATCGAAATGCTTAAATCCGTATACCCTACTCTCACACTTTATCCTTGTGACATACTTCGGTTTGAGTTTTCCCGCTTACAAGCACAAACAAACTCCCTTAGAATAATTGGTAACTTACCTTACAATATATCAACTCCGATATTGTTCTTATTATTAACCAATATTGAAGTAATAAAAGATATGCACCTGATGTTACAAAAAGAAGTCGTTGACCGAATGGTAGCAACGCCGGGTAATAAAATTTATGGACGTCTTTCTGTAATGCTCCAACCATTTTTTGATATTCAACGAATGTTTAATATATCTCCGAATGCTTTTTCACCCCCACCCAAAGTAGACTCCTCATTTGTCCGCATGATTCCATGGGAGCAACAAAAAATAGAAATCACCAACAAACAGCATTATGAAACCTTGGTCCGTGCCGCTTTTTCACAACGACGTAAAACATTGCGCAATACTCTTAAAGGGATTCTAGAGGAAGCAACAATCAAGAGTCTCGACATTGATTCACAGCGCAGACCGGAAACATTAACGATTGAAGAGTTTGCCAGGCTGTCGAATTGCTATTCGAAAATTAGTCTTTAATAAATTTTTCTGGAAACTGGCGCGACATAAAAAACAGGGATAGGTAGACCCCACTATTTCGATTTAACTACATTGCGTTAGTATTGCCATCGTAAGAAATCAAAGGGTTTTGTGATCTCCCTCATTACCAATAACATAACTCGTCTACGGTTCACTATAAATCTAATTTACCAACTTTTTCCAATCGACATAAAGAAAATTCCATTCTGTTTATTCATTTGCTCCTTAAAAGAGCCCAGTATATTTTCACTTAGATCAAGGTTTTTGTAATTCGAATATTCATTAGATTTAACACGAAAACTAAATACTAATTTTAGGTCCGAAAGCACATTCGCCCCCTTCCAACCCACATTGATATCCTCAATTCTCAAATGATAAATTCCAGGTTCATAAGAACTTCGGAAAGTTCCCTTAAACTGGAGTTTATATTTGAACTCTGGCGTAAGCACCTGTTCATTCGATATTAGCTGATTCATCTCAGCATTTGACAAATAAGGTTTAAATTCACCTTGTCCTGCAAATATTTGACTTGAAAATCCATATAATAGAGTTAATAGTAATACAAAGGGAAAAGTGCCCGTCTTTGAATATAATTTATTCATAGTAGCCTGATCTCCGTTTTTATTGCTTTAATCCAGAAAATAAGTGTCAATGTTTTAACTACCACTGATCTAGTGTAATCATAGACCGAAACAAAAATATTATTTAAAAAGTAAAAAAATTAATTCAATTTTACTTAAGAACTTTTCTTGACAAAAGTTCATGAAGGCTCTAGCTAATATTGCTATTTTATTTATAAGGAAATTCTTATAAAGCTCTTTGTACAGAGTTCGCTTTCAAAAATTACAATGAAAATAGAGCTCACTATTAGTAAGCAGCTAATAACATCCTGCACCCAATAAAACCAACAGCGGCACCTGAAATGCCAACTTATTCTATTCTCGACCACACTTTTTATGCTACAACTAAGGGGCAATACCCGTTTTCTATTATAAAGAGTATTTTCGATGATAATTCTTGCAGGCGATATCGGAGGCACGCATAGCCGCTTAGCCTTAGTCAATTCCAATAACACAAAAACTGAACTCATTAATACCGCACAATTTAGAAATTTTGATTTCACAAACGCTTCTGACTTACTCAAGACGTACCTTTCCTCCTGCAAAAACAAACCTGAAGTAGCATGCCTGGCAATCGCTGCGCCAGTCCCCAATGATAGTAGTAGCAGCGCACAAAATATTTCATTAACAAATCTTTCGTGGAATTTTAATAGTCAGCAATTAGCTCAAGAGCTTAGTCTCAATAAATTACAGTTTATTAATGATTTTTCTGGCTTACCCTATATCACTGAGCATTTACCTAAATTGATTTCAGCTTGCGATTTACAAAATCTGCAAAAGACAAAGGAACCTGATAGGAATTACTCCATCGAAATACTAATCGGTGCAGGCACAGGGCTTGGATGCGTTGTCGCCCATAAATCCAAGCAAGGCTTAAGAGTTCTCAATAGCGAGGCAGGACATAGTGATATTAGTGGTGCACAGCAACAATTAAGAGATATTATTCAATATTTGAAAAAGAACTCTATTCCAGTCTGCTGGGAAAGCCTCTTATCAGGGCTTGGACTGGAACGTTTACATGCCTTTGTTTCAGGAGGAAAAATCGGACAGGTTAACGCCAAAGAGATTACTAAAATGGCGTCAGAAGACTTAACAAGCAATGAGCACCATACTCTCGAACTATTTTTACATCTGACGGGTATCTTCAGTCGAAATATGGCTTTATGCTGCTTGCCCGATAAATTATATCTGGTAGGTAACATATACCGTATTGTCTTTGACATTATTCCCGTTGAGTTTTTTTTACAGGGGTTTCACGACACAACCCAGCACCACAGACTACTCAAATCTATTTCTATTACACTAATAAAGGACACACAAATAGGCCTTAAGGGTGCAGTCGCCTATGCGCAACAGAACTTAATTTAACGAATAGACAAGATCATCAGTCTGCCTTGGTAGAAAGTTAACTGCTAATATAATTGAACTGGCGTATTAAACTAAATCACATAATTTTATTAGGAGTAATAGCCAATAAACCCCTGATTTACTAAGGCTTAACGACACAATTTTCTGTGTTAAGCCTAAAAAGTAAATGAAACTATAAATAATTCGCTTCAAACAACAAATTGCACAAAATACCCTTTATACTTAAAAATAATTATATCCTACAGTACAAAGGTCTTGCTCACATGTCAGAAGAGAATAGCTATACAGATGACCACACCCCCCTTTCGGCTGATGTTATCAATGAGTCTCAACGTAAAGGAATGCACAATATCATTATTGAGGTAGAGACTACCTATAACGAGCAACAATCTGACCCAGCTAATTCGCGTTACATATTTTCATATACCATTACGATTCAAAATCACGGCAGCGTACCCGCCAAGTTAATAAGCCGTCACTGGATTATCACTGATGCGAATGCAAAAACACAAGAAGTCAAAGGCGAAGGAGTGGTTGGAGAACAACCTCGACTAGTTCCTGACCAAGGATTTCGTTACACCAGTGGTACAGTACTGGAGACTCCAGTAGGCAGTATGAGCGGCAGCTATCAAATGGTCGCTGACAATGGTGATCGCTTTGAGGCCGACATACCCACTTTCACTTTATCCGTACCACGTATAATCAACTAGTTAGTTCTAAGAATGAGCACCTATGCTATTGGCGATTTACAGGGCTGTCTTGAGCCTCTACTTGAGTTACTTGATAAACTCAACTTCAATTCCAGCAAAGACTCGCTCTGGTTTACTGGCGACCTGATAAATCGCGGCCCAGATTCACTTAAAACTTTACGCTATATTATGTCATTAGGAGACAAGGCCATAAGCGTCCTTGGCAATCATGACTTGCATTTTTTAGCAGTGGCCGCCGGACATAATCGACGTGACTCACGTGATACTTTCGATAGTTTACTTGCCGCTCCAGACCTTAACGATTTGGTAGCTTGGTTGCGCAGCAGGCCTCTCATCCATTATGATCAATCACGTAACATGGCCCTCATTCATGCAGGCTTACCACCACAATGGAGTATCGCTGATGCCATCACTTATGCACACGAAATAGAAGATCTTTTGCTAAATAGTAATTACCAACAGCTACTTGGCAATATGTATGGAAATAGCCCAACTCAATGGAATAATGAGCTCAAAGGTGAAGACCGATATAGATTTATAATTAACTGTTTTACCCGTATGCGATACTGTACTGCTGATGGACACCTAGACTTTAAATATAAAAATTCGCCTGGAACACAAGCTGAATCATTGCTTCCCTGGTTCAATCTGGATGCACGAAATAATATTGATACTGTCATTCTATTTGGGCATTGGTCGACACTTGGATTTAACCATGAACAAAATACATTTGCTCTCGACAGTGGTTGCTTATGGGGCGGCACCCTTACTGCGTTAAACGTTGATAACAAAAAAACTATTAGCGTGAAGTGCTAATTAAAATCGTTCTAAACTATCAATTAAACTTTGCATTATTACTAACAGTTTTTATAATCACTCACATGACTAACTCAATGACAACATTATTCGATATTCGAATACCCCTGATCAACATTTAGTATTGGTACTAAATGAGTTTTTCAGGAGACATAACTCAAGGGTAGAGCAGCGGGTTTATACCTCGTAGCGCCAAATAAGCGGCAGGTTGTAGGTACGAATCCTACCGTCCCTACCATGTAAAACTAATTTACAATTCAAAGAATTCATTTATCATCAACACCAACTCCCCTGGCTCTCCGGTTGATTTAATAACTCTTGTATATTTGCCTCTATTACCTTGTATCCGACATTACCATAGATGGTTTGACGGCCCTCATTAAAAATCAAAGTGGGACTACCACTCACCTTATACGTCTCTTTTAAGGCTAAATCAGATTCCATCGCAGCATAAGCTGCACCGTTTTCGATAAGTTTTTCGATCTTCCCTGTATCAAGATCTAATCGTTTTGCGATTTTCATTTGTTCTTTTACACTAGAAACATTAACAAGATCTCTAAAAAAAGCTAATCGTAATTCCCAAATCACGCTGGCTAATAGATCGTCATCGCCCCTATTCAATTCAACCACACCCTTACCTGCTTTGTCGTACTCCATTAACTGAATAGCCTTTAAAAACAGATGAGCACTCGCAGAAGTCGCAGGAATATTTTTAGTCCATATATCAGGGTTAACTTGAATATGATCAAACTGTGAAGCAACTTCCTTAACATGATCACTATAGGCCAACAGACCGCCCTTCTTCGCCCAATTTTTATGAACCAGTTGCTCTACAGAACCAAATACTGACAGGAAATGCTTCTTAATAACAATACTGTCTCCAAATCGGGTCTTCAATTCATCCATCCGAATCTGAGCCACATAGGCCCAAATACACAGCACGTCAGTAAAATAGAGAATTTCGACTTTCTTGGAAGTACTCATAAAAATAGACCTTTAAAAAATAACATGAAATATTAAATGATTATTTATGACCGACTACAAATCTTGTGGTTTGAAGATGCGTATTAAATCCGTAAATAACAGTGGGGTTCACTATTATCATCCAGCAATTTTTGAATAGAAATAAAAACCAACCCCTAATGCTACCAAAAAAACCACAACTGACATTATTCTTTTATGAGTTCTCTTTACATTTTTAACTCTTAACTCATCAATTTCAGCATAATATGCACCGACATTAACAGGCCGTGATACCTCATGCTCACTATTTTCAAGTAAAATCTTTGCATCTTGATAGTGATATTCAAGAGCCACCCATAGCCCTAATTTACCGACCACCACAATATAGCCTACATTTCTGGCCGTATCCGAATTACTGATATAAACTGGAATTCCGTTTGACTCAAGCAACATTTTCGCCTGTTCTATCACCATAGGGTCAGCATCTTCAAATAGTAATTTTATTTTATACTCCTACAAATACTTTGACACATAATATTAAGACACCTCTAATTAAGCACGAAGAGATTGCGGTTCAAAAATATATATAACCAAAACATGGACTACTGGTAATAGCTCGGCTATTAGCAGAATTTTCAACGCAGGCGGCGATATTTAGAGACTGTAAGGCCGCAATCACTACTTAGTCTGAACATTCTTAAGTCAATATTTCTCTTGTACTTAACAAAGAACTTATCAACACATCCATCTCTCCCTCTATTAGCTGTTGACTCTCAATACTGGAACAACAAAGATTTGCACCGGCAATGGCAGCCGGCGATTTTTGTTTAAACAAGTCCAAAGCCTTTCCTTTACCGCTAATGATATCCTTAATAACCAAAGGACTTAACATCCCTGCACTTTCCAACACAGTTAACTGCACAACATTATGTAGCGCTGTTAAAAGCTTGGGGCCAATAAATTGAGGGGGCATTCGGCCGCTGTTCTTTAACAGTAATTCCGTGGCCGTTTCTATATAAAAGTCCAAAAAACTATTTTCTCTCCTAAACATTAAAAATGCATTATGAACTTTAACATAAGCTTGCAGCTTATTTTCAGCATTTACTTGTATCCATACTTCCCGCCCTATTGCGTATGCACTATCAGGCAAGTTAAATATTTTTGGCTTAAATATTAGAAAATCAGCGTCGACCCAAACCACACACTTGACGCCTTCATTCAACGCCTGCTTGATCACCAACAGCCTCGCCAAGTCTGTTGCGATTACAGCTTGATTTTGAGTTTTTTCCATAATTTTAACAGGAACTGATTGAAATAATTCATCCCCTAAAAAACGGTATCCAAAATCATTCAAGCCACTCCACTCTTTTACCGACTCAATACAAGCGCTCAACCACGCATACGGTAATGGCGAGCGATGTGACTGAATAACAAGTGTATCATTCATAGTAGTTTCTTAATGTCCGTGTAGCCACTCATGACATGAACTCAGCCCAAAACGAATTTAGTTATCATCATCGATAATAGTACCCCAAGGATTCTTCTTAACGGTTTTATTCGAATTTCCCTCTGACTTAGGTTCTCTTGGAGGCGACGCTTGTTCATGCTCTGATTTTGGTTGTGACGCTTGTTTATGTTCTGGTTTTGGTTCTGATGCTTGCTTATGTTCTCGTTTTGGTTGTGATGTTTGTTTGTATTCTGGTTTTTGTGACGGATCGTATTTTTCTTTTTCAGGTTTATTTTTCAGTACTGGTGCTATTTTTTCAACGCTTTTCTCTACAGAGGTTAATCGTTGATAAAGAATTTCCACCTTCTCGCGAGCCCAGACTGTTTTTCGTAGAAATTTCAAACTAGAGGTCATTCCTGGGTTAGTCGTAAAACAACTAATATCGATCTTTTTTCCTAGTCCATCCCAGCCATATTCACTTACCAGCTGAGTCACTATCATTTCTAAAGTAACCCCATGCAGCTTATCCCCGGATCCTGACTTTCGCTCAGTAGTCTCGATTTCTTCAGCATTAGATTGAGTTTGTTTAGCGCTTGCCTTTTTGACACGCATAGTAGCACCCCCGATCTGTGTGCCATTAAGTGACTTCATCGCTAATTTTGCTTGCCCTCCTTTTGGCATTTCTATAAAACCGAAGCCTTTCGATAAACCTGTTTTTTCGTCTATCACCAAGGTACATGACTGGACCGCGCCATATTTTTCAAACATCACTCTAAGTTCGGCTTCAGTCGTATCCCGACAAATGTTTCGTACTAGTAATTTCATATCACCATCTTAAATAAGGTTAAAAAGTTATTATGGACTCAACGAGTCCCCCGCTTATCTATTTTAATTTCTTTATAACATTGCTTGCTTCTAATCGAGTCTCTTTTTGAACAATAATGACGCTAACATTAGTCCCATCAAGGTAAACAGCGCAAGCCAATAGACATCATACGTCATATCAGTAATACCTACATCGCGCAATACAACACTGCGTATCAAGCGCATAAAATGCGTAGCAGGTAATGCTTCTGCGATCAACTGTGCTTCTTTTGGCATGCCTTCATAAGGAAACATAAAACCGGACAACAATATTGACGGCAATAACACAAACACTGTCATCTGCATGGATTGTAGTTGGTTTTTAGCGATCGCCGAGATTACCAACCCCAGTGCGAGACTAGCAGTAATGAATAGGAAAGTCGCGCCTGCTAACTGCCACAGGCTTCCATTTATGGGCACATTAAATATCAAATTACCCAAGCCGAGAATTATTGCTACCTGTACTGCTCCTATCACCATATAAGGGATAATCTTACCTATCATTAACTCAATGGAATGAATGGGCGTCGTAATAAGGAGCTCAAGATTTCCTCGTTCCCGTTCACGCACTATGGCTGCAGAGGTAAACATAATCATCGTCATGGTTAAAATAATGCCGACCAAGCCAGGGACAATATTAACCACTGTACGTTGCTCAGGATTGTAAAGAAGCGTCACTTCAAATGTAGGTGTGTTTCGATTGGCAGGCTTACTCAGTAACTCGGCGAGAGGCATGCTTCGCAAACTCTTTATTGCACTCGCAATAATAGTATCAGACCCATCCACCAACCACTGCGCGACCGGCCTACTGGTCTCCTGACTCGTTGAAGGAGGAGACCCAAACCCGACTGTTTTATGGCGCACCAGGCGTTGACTCACATCTTTTGGAATGATCAACACTGCTCGGATCTCCGCGCGAGCTATTGCTGCCTCCGCCTCCTTTTCATTAGTATACTCTGCAACAAACTTAACAACTTGGGTCGCGCCGACGGTTTGTTTTAGTATACGACTTAAACCGCTCTGACTATGATCTACTACCCCGACAGGTATATGACGAATATTAGTGTTAATTGCAAAACCAAATAACAATAACTGTATTAGTGGAATCATCACAACCATACCGAAAGTCATTTTATCCCGCTTGAGCTGAATTAACTCCTTACGCACTATCGCTTGAATTCTTAGTAGACTTTTCATTGCCGACCCTCACCCGTACAGGTCACGAAAACATCTTCAAGACTCGGTCTTACCTGAGTAAACGCAGCGCTGTCTAACCTTGTTTTCTGAACCAGATATTCGATCGGCTCAGTCACAGTATTCCTCACTAATACACGTAAACGCGCACCAAGCTGTGCCGCGCTTATGACCTCATCAATTTTGAGAAGGTCTTGCTTTAACTTCCGTAGCTCTCTAGATTCTACTTCAACCACCCATGCGCCCATTTGCTGCATTAATTCATCAGGCGACCCGTCGGCTCGTTTAACCCCCGCTTCAAGTATTGCAAGCTTATGACAACGCTCAGCCTCATCCATATAATGAGTGGACACCAATATACTGGTTCCCTGATCACACAAATCGAATAACTGCTCCCAAAATTCACGTCGATTTTCAGGATCAACTGCCGAAGTCGGTTCATCTAAAAATAATAATTCAGGCTTATGTAGAGTTGCCGCGGCCAACCCTAGTCGCTGCTTTTGGCCCCCGCTCATACTGCCCGCAAGCTGATTTCTTTTCTGATCGAGCCCATAAATATCTAACAATTCTTCAATCCGCATTTTCTGTTTACGACTCGATAAACCAAATATCCTGGCAATAAACTGTAAATTTTCTGTAGTGGTCAAATCGTCATAGAGAGAAAATTTTTGGGTCATGTATCCGATTTTTAAACGCAATTTATCCGCCTCTTGAGGAAGCGCTAATCCAAGAACATTGATGCTTCCAGAACTAGGCATAAGTAAACCGGTTAACATTCGGATAACTGTCGTTTTCCCGCTACCATTAGGACCTAGAAACCCATAAATAGTTTTTTGTTCGATTTCAAGATCAAGTGACTTAACGGCCTTTAACTCACCAAAATTTCGATCAAGTCCCGCTACCTTAATAACAAGATCATTCATGGCAGCTCGACTTGAGCCGGTACACCGTTAGGTAAGTGAGCCTGATTATCAGGTAATTGCACTTCCGCCAAGTACATGAGGCGCGAGCGCTCTTGCTGGTTTAGCGCATAATAAGGTGTAAAGGCCGGTTCCGTGGCAATCCAGCGTAAGCGGCCAGTCACCGCTTGCTTTAACCCATCAATATGAACAACCAGCTTGTCACCGACTTTAAGTTTCACTCGATATAACTCAGGTACATACACACGTGCAAAGGGGGCCTTGCCTGCAAGGATAATTGCCACAGGACTTCCTATGGTCACCCGTTCACCAACATTCCACGGAAGATTATCAAGAATGCCATCTCGCGTGGCAACAATACTTAAGTTAGACAACTTCTTTTTCTCACTCGAAAGGATGGCAATGGCTGCATTGAACTTTGCTTCGGCGATTCGTAAATCTTCTTCACGTGTCCCGTTCGTAAGCTTAAGCAACTGCTCTTGAGTCGTCTGCAAATTGGCAAGGCGAGAGTCCCGTGCCGCTCGCGTTTTATCCAACTCAGCTCGACTAACGAGCTTTCGTTTAACCAGATTAACAGAACGCTTATAGTTAGCTTCACTTTCGACCAAGGCGGCCCTGGCCCCCGCCACTTTCGCTCTTGCCGCAGCAACCTCCTCTTTACGCGCCCCATTCCTCAATTTTTCCAGATTAGCCTTTGCTTGCGCAACTTCTGCCAATGCCTTGGCGACCATCGCTTTTTGGAGAGTATCATCCAGCTTAACGAGCAGAGTCCCCTTCTTCACCCTGTTACCGCGTGCAATCGGTAGGGCGACAACGACTTCACTGGCTGTAGCAGTATGAGCAATTCGATCCCGCTCAAGGGTGCCAAGCGCCAGGCGCTGACTGCTATTGTCACAGCCCGTTAGCAAAAAAATAAGAGAAGATAGGCCAATAAAATAACGCATAAATTAATCCTGATATAGCAAACTCTAGCACTAATGCAATGAACCTTCGAACAAGATGGTTGACTCTATTAGCCGAAGAATAAGTAAACGTGTAGATCAACAAAGAGTAACATATTAAACGGACAAACAGTGCCCATATTGAAGATATCAGACCCTTAGTAAGTCACCTAAACCACCTGTCCGTTAACGATGAATGCTTGTTCAGGACAAAATTCCGGGCAAACAATGTAATGACTGGATTCTACCGTTGATGCCACGCTTTTTATAAAAGAGAAAAAATCATCAAAAGCAAAATGCGACTTGATTTCACCTTTCTCCATATTTATTTCAAGAATATCTTTTTCAATTATCATCAAGGGAAACTCCAGTCCTCCTGGTGATTTTACGGTCGCAATATAGGAATTCTCACCAGTCAGAAAAGATTCAAAGTACAATTCTTCAGTTGAAACATACCCGTCCTGTGTTTGTAAGCAAATGACTTTATCACCCAACCAATTAAACAGTAAATTCCATGTAGCCGCTGTCATACCATAATATATGATCTCAACTAAATCATCGCGATGACCTTCAAAATATTTCTTTGCGCTAGACCACAACATATTCATTATCCCCTTGTATACGATGACGGCTTAATTTCAATTTATATTTCCCTGTAAGCCCACAATAGTATTTTTCATTATCCATAATTTACGTTAAAATTCAGTCAATAAATGTAGTTTGAAACGTCAATAGTGACTTTCGTTTTAGTACCGTTAATACTGATCGAATAGTGTTCGGCCGCTAAACAAAATAACTACTTATAAGCCGCTACAATGGTACCCCTTTAGATAAGACTTTACATAGGCTTCAAATGACAAACAATACCTCAACCAGCTTATATTACAGCGATGGAAAAAGTGACAAAGAATATCATGCGCAATTAAAATCGAGCGACAGCGGCTATGTCGTTACGTTTCAGTATGGCAGACGAGGCTCCACTCTGCGATCGGGCACAAAAACGTCTTCACCGGTAGACTATGAGAAAGCGAAAAAAATCTATGACAAACTTATCGCTCAGAAAATGTCCAAAGGTTATAGTCCAGGTGAAGAAGGAATCGTTTTTCAGAGTACTGAGTTAGAAACACGTAATACAGGAATCTTCCCCCAGTTACTTAACGGTATTTTAGAAACCGATTTATCTCAATATCTATCAGATGATCACTATTGGTTCCAGGAAAAATACGACGGAGAACGACGTTTAATTCAAATTAAGGAAGGCAAAGTCACAGGCATTAATCGTAAAGGACTCTCCATTCCATTGCCTGAAGTATTTGCGAGCGTTCTTTTAGATTCTGGCATCACGCAGTGCGTATTAGATGGAGAGGCCCTGGGTGACATTATCGTAATTTTTGACATACTGGAAGACGCTAGTGGCTGCATTCGAGTACAAGCCTACTCCAAGCGACTGCTCGCACTTGAAAGAATATTCCCGATAACGAAATCAAAAAAAATACAGATGATTACGACGGCACGCACCCAAAGAGAAAAAGAATTGCTTCTAAAAACTATCAGAGACAATATTGGCGAAGGCATAGTCATTAAAAAGCATACAGCGAATTACAAAGCGGGACGCCCCAACTCACTGGGCAACCAGCTAAAATTCAAGTTTATTGAATCGGCCTCAGTAATTGTCTCGGCAATATCAGAGAATAAGAGAAGCGTCTCTATTTCCGTGTATGAAAAGAAGAAAAAAATTAGCGTCGGAAAAGTAACAATTAAAGCTAATCAGGACATCCCTAATATAGGAGATATTCTTGAAGTTCAGTATTTGTATGCCTATAAAGGAGGTTCATTGTATCAACCGGTTTGCATTGGCTTACGCACTGATTTAAACCACGACGAATGCCAAATAACTCAATTAAAATTTAAACGTGAATAGTCTCTAAAAAGTATTCCTTACACAGCGATAAATAGTAACAACAGAGTAAGTGAAGCCTTATCCTTAGCTTTATATTAAACATACAGACAAACATGTTTAATATGGGCGATTATAGTGATTAACAACATCATTCGTAAACAATACTATTTAGTACCAAGAAAACCATATAAGTTTAACATTACCACTGATATTACCGGAGATAGAAATACAAGAGCAGCTATTAAAAGCTTTCCAGAATATGCGGCTTTACTCCAGTGGCTGAAGCAGTAAAAGTACTGAAATCCAGGAATAAGCAATACCGCAAAACCCCATGCGCGACCGTCACTAAAAGCTAACGCTAATGTGACTACAGTGCCCACAAAAAGCAAAGCACCACCGACACCGAGTAACACTACCCCCAAAATCGCCCAGACAGGATAATTTACAAAAAAATCTAACATTCAATATTTATCTCAAGTTTATTGGATAACGTAATTTAGCAGTTCGGATCTTAATGTTCCACAACAAGCTATTCTAAAAGCGCTAATAGAAGCCTCAACCTAAGAGGCTTCTATTAATGTAGAGACTACTTAAATCTACGCGGAGGTTTTTAGGTAAATATAAAAGCTATAATCATGTGAATTTTTAGAGTCAGCCTTAAAGTGCTCACAACTATTCTTTTGCCATAGATTTGGATCAATTTTCGGGAACCAGGCGTCTCCTTCAAACTCTGCGTCAATTTTAGTAATATAAAGCTTATCGGCAATGGGTAAAAAGTGCTTGTAAAAACTGGCTCCACCAATCACCATAATTTCTTTCGCTGTTTGCTTTTTGTTTGAATTAATCGCTTCAAATATGGCAAGCACGGGAGAACTTACTACTATAGCGCCATTACCCTGATAATTAGGATCTCGGCTAATAACGATATTCGTTCTATCCTTAAGTGGTTTTGAACCAAAAGACTCATACGTTTTTCGGCCAACGATCACTGGTTTGTTCTTGGTATTAGTCACAAACCATTTCATATCAGCAGGAAGTTTCCAGGGAAGACTATTTTTAACACCAATAAGATTATTATTATCCATTGCAGCAATAATTGAAATCACTGGTTTAGAGTTTTGTCCGGACTTACTCATTAATTTTTCTCTTTAAAATACGAATTGTGTAGTATTTCTATATTTTAGTGCAAATAATTTATACTGCCACTGGGGCCTTTATATGTTCGTGATGATTGTAATTAAGCAATTCAAAATCATCAAAAATAAAATCAAACACAGATTTCACGTCACCATTCATTTTCATAACAGGAAGTTCAAACGGGGTTCTCTGCAACTGCAACTTAGTCTGCTCCATATGATTTGAATATAAATGAGCATCCCCTAACGTATGTACAAAATCACCCGGCTGAAGATCCGTTACTTGCGCAATCATTAACGTTAACAACGCATAAGACGCTATATTAAAAGGGACACCTAAAAATATATCAGCACTACGCTGATACAATTGACAGGAAAGCTTCCCGCCAGCAACATAAAACTGAAAAAATGCATGGCATGGCGGCAAGGCCATGTTTTTGATTTCACCCACGTTCCAGGCACTCACGATAATACGGCGTGAATCAGGAGTATTTTTAATTTGTTCTACCGCTTGAGTAATTTGATCTATGCTTTTACCATTTTTTGTAGGCCAGGAACGCCATTGATGCCCGTACACCGGCCCCAGGTCTCCATTTTCATCTGCCCATTCATCCCATATCTTAACGCCATTTTCCTTGAGATAATTGATATTACTATCACCTTTTAGAAACCACAGAAGCTCATGAATAATTGAACGCAAATGCAATTTTTTTGTGGTCACTACAGGAAAGCCTTTAGACAAATCAAAACGCATCTGATAACCAAAGACACTACGGGTACCAGTACCCGTACGGTCAGTTTTTATTGTGCCATTTTCAAAAACATGGCGCATAAGGTCGAGATATTGTTTCATAGTGATCCTGTATAAATGCCTATTCTACTGGCTTACGTTTATAAGCTAGAAACAACAAGAAAGCACCGAGCAAAATCATAGGTAACGTTAGCATATGCCCACGAGTAATCCACCCTGCTGTATAGCCAATATGGGCATCAGGTAAGCGTACAAACTCAATTAAAAATCTAAATATCCCATAACCGAGCAAAAACAAACCAGAGACAGCCATGCGTGGACGAGGCTTACTCGAGAACCACCAAACGATAACAAATAACACTAACCCTTCTAACACGAACTCATACAGTTGACTCGGGTGTCGTGGTGCACTCCAGCCTTCGGTAGCGCCACCGCAATAATTTGAAAATTTGGCGCAGGGTAACTGCATCCCGGTCGGCCAATCAGTCACTTTTCCCCACAGCTCGCCATTGATAAAATTTCCAATACGCCCTGCACCAAGACCTGGTGCAATAACCGGAACCACATAATCGCTCATTTCAAAAAAAGTTTTGCCTTGACTACGCCCATACAACCAAAGCGATAGTGCAACACCCAGGATGCCTCCATGAAAAGACATACCTCCATCCCATATGCGCAGCATCACCAACGGATCAGAAAGAAAGACACTGAAATTATAAAACAGAACATAGCCGACACGCCCGCCTAATATAACGCCGAGCGCCCCGTAAAATACAAGGTCGACAGTATGATCCATTGTCCAGCCAGAATATTCTGCCCGGCGCGCACGAATGCGGAGCAACCATAACGCCAGGCCAATAGCGACAAGATAAGTAATACCATACCAATGTACAGGCCAATCAATCACTGGAATTGAAAATGCGGAAACAGGAATTTCAGGATATTTCATTAAAGACTCTTAAGGTAATATGTAAAATATTGATTACGAAAGTGGAACTCGAACGTAAAACGCTTTAAGGTACGACGTTTCGGGCATTGCGGCCTGAATGGGATGATCTAATCCCTGCGTTCCCTCTGCCACGATTTGGATGGCTTTTTTCAAAGGTCTTGCGCCTTGCACCAGCACGGTTCTCAAATCATCCGCGGGTAAGTGATGCGAACAGGATGCAGTAATTAACATACCACCCGGTTTGACAACTTTCAATGCAAACTCATTTAATTGGCGGTAGGCATTCTTACCGTTTTTAGCATCCTTACGTCGCTTAATTAACGCAGGCGGATCTAATACGACAATATCGAATTTTTGCTTGGTAAAAGTATCTGATTTAATCCATTGAAAAATATCAGCCTGATGGGTACTGACCTTATCATCAACATTATTTCGTACAGCATTTTTTGCGAGCAGCTCCAAGGCTGTAACGGATTCATCAACACATAAAACACTCTCGGCTCCTGCCGCTGCCGCATTAATACCCCATGCACCGATATAGCTAAACATATCCAGCACGCTTATATCCGAACGTCCTTTTATGAACTTATTCATTAAAGCTCGATTTTCACGTTGATCATAATACCAACCTGTTTTTTGCCCCTTTAACACATCTATCTCAAATTCCAGACCATGCTCTTTGACCGTAACACATTCAGGTAAAGCCCCCTGCACAACATCTCGATAGAGTTCAAGCCCTTCGAGTTGCCGGACCTGATGATCATTACACATCACAATCGCCTGTGGGTTAAACAGAATTACCAAAGCATCCATCACCAGTTGTTTTAGGGCTTCCATTCCTGCCGTATTGATTTGAACCACAAATACACCCGCATAGCGATCAATCACTAAGCCCGGCAGGCCATCAGATTCGCCAAACACTAAACGATAGTGTTCACCACCAATAAATTGCTCACGCATAGTATGGGCTTCAGATATTTTCTTTTTAATATAACCTGCCAGTGACGTAATTCTATCGCGCGTAAACAGACGGACACTTATTAATGTCAATGGATTCACATAGCCTGTGCCTAAGAAATTTTTACGCGAATCAAAAATTTCTACCATAGCGCCCGGCTTCAATTCCTTAATCGGTGTTTTCTTAACGTCTATTTCATTGCTGAATATCCAATGATGTCCGGAGCGAATTCGGCGCTCTTCATCTTTATTTAACTGAATTTCGCCTGTTTTACTTAGCATTGTGCCTGTCCTATAAATAACGTGTTAATTTTCTGGTTAAATAAAGAGCCTACTTTCGCTCTTTTCAAAACCCAGTGAGTGTTAATCTGATAATCATTTTCGCGCACCGCGATTATAGCGGGTATACAAACATAATGCCGCATAAGCCTGTAATTGCTAGCCGCCTATTTGTGATTAAGGTATAGTTGAGCTTTTTAGTCAGCCACTGCCTAATTTATGCACAATAGCAACGAGTCTGTAGCCATAATATGAATGATCATACTGAAAATAACCCCTCTGAGCGCCCACAAAATTCGCTTACCGCTGAAACCAGCCCTTATCTTCTGCAACATGCTCACAACCCTGTTGACTGGTATGCATGGAACCAAGAATCCCTGACTTTATCCACGCAGACGGATAAACCCATCCTACTCTCAATAGGTTACTCAGCCTGTCACTGGTGTCACGTCATGGCGCATGAGTCATTTGAAGATGAAGACACTGCAAAAATAATGAATGAACATTTCATTAATATTAAAGTCGACCGTGAAGAGCGACCAGATTTAGACAAAATCTACCAACTCGCACACCAGATGCTCGCTCAGCGCCCAGGCGGCTGGCCTTTAACGATGTTTTTGATGCCTGGCGACCAGATTCCATTTTTTGGAGGGACCTATTTCCCTGATAAATCACGTCACGGCTTACCTGCTTTCAAAGATTTATTACTCAATATTTCAAACTTTTATCAAGATAAAAGTCAGGACCTGCACGAACAGAATAACTCCCTAATGCAAGCCATGAACTCAATTAAGTCCAGTGCCCCTATTGATGGGCAGGACGCTACGCTCCTTGATACCGCTGTTTTTGATATTGCACGACGTGAACTCGAACAACACCATGACAAGAAAAATGGAGGCTTTGGCAAGGCACCAAAATTCCCCCATCCTTCCAATATTGAACGTCTGCTTCGACATTGGGTACACACAGACAGACAAGACTCGACGGCACTTGAAATAACATGCCATACCCTGGATGCCATGGCGAACGGCGGAATGAATGATCAAATTGGGGGGGGCTTTTGTCGCTACAGTGTCGATGATTACTGGATGATTCCACATTTTGAAAAAATGCTGTATGACAACGGACCCTTATTAGCAATTTATACCTATGCCTGGCTCGAAACCGGTAAACTGTTATATAAAAGAACTATGCAAATGACAGCAGACTGGGTCTTAGCCGAAATGCAATCTACCGAAGGTGGCTTTTATTCAAGCCTGGATGCCGACTCTGAAGGACATGAAGGAAAATTTTATGTCTGGACTCGCGAGCGAGTTAAGTCACTATTAAGCGAAAAACAACATGATGTTTTTTCTCAACATTATGGGCTTGATCGTGATGCCAACTTTGAAGGCCTTTGGTACCCACACGTATTTGTTAATATTGAAACTGTCGCTAATAGTCATAAAATAACAGTCGAAGAAGCTCAACAACTACTGACTGACAGTCGCACACTATTGTACAAATCTCGTGCTCAACGAATTTCTCCGGATCGAGATGAAAAAATACTGACCTCGTGGAACGCCTTAATGATTAAGGGATTGGCCGTTGCCGGTCGCGCACTCAATAACGCTGACTACATCACTGCTGCACAGAAAGCATTTGATTTTATCGAACAAAATTTATGGAAAAATAATCGCTTGCTCGCTGCCAGTAAAGATAACAAGGCCCACTTAAATGCCTACCTTGACGACTATGTATTTTTAATTGATGCCGGCCTTGAACTGCTACAGGCACACTGGCGCACTCAAGATTTACTCTGGATTACAGAACTTGCTGAAGTAGTATTAGATCAATTTGAAGATAACAGTAACGGTGGATTTTACTTCACTGGAAACGACCATGAAAAATTAATTCAACGACTAAAAACTGTATCAGATGAATCAATCCCCGCAGGTAATGCAGTAGCGGCACTCGCCTTAAATAGACTGGGCTTACTATTAGGCCATACTCCTTATATTGAAGCCGCCAATCGTTGCATGGTGTCAGCTTATGATGCTGTCAAAAATTATGCCTCCGCACACAATACCATGCTCAATGCTCTTGAAGAATTTGTTTATCCTATTAAAATAATTTTGATATTCGCTCCGCTGACAGAACTTAAGAAATGGACGAGAGAACTACACAACACCAATGGACAACAAGCTTACCAGCCTCGCGAATTCATATTCCCCATCGCCACTGACGCCGATAACAACCACTTACCCGAAGCAATAAGCAGCAAGCTTAAGGCGACTACTAGTGCTTGTGCCTACATTTGTGAAGGAAATAGTTGTCGCGAACCAGTTTATGATTCCTCTGCTCTCAAACAGGCTCTTAAGAATTAAACCTATTATAAATTTAGACTCAACATAAACAAGCTACTCTACTAAACTACTTTACTACCAGATTGTTCTGCGACTCCTATCCTGACAGATCAATTTATCGCCTTTTCTGTAGTCAAATCTAATTGAGTCTAAGTCTATTGCGTACATATCAATAACCATTCCTACGCCGCAAGTCGAGCACATCGTTGCGCAAACTAGAACGCATTTTTTGCCGTTCGCGAGACTTGGCTTTTCGGTGTGGCCCTCCTTTACGAAGCAAAACAGCTACACCATGTCGTTGCTTTTTCATTGTAAATCACTCCAATAGTAAAAAAACTTTAGTCCCACAAAACTCCAAAGATGATTGCCACCGAAGGATTTCTTATGAAACCAAAGAGTGAAACAAGGTTAAAACGACTTTACTTAAGCCACCTTGAGTGGGAGTTTAAACCATTGCAATTTTCCCACTTTTTTGGCCAGTCGCTTAAACTTTTTGTCTTTATATAAAAATTCAGGAGTCTGTTCCGTTTGTTCAAAACAAAATCGACGCGGCAACTTTGTATACAAGGACTTGGGTGGGAGACTCCAGTTCATGCGTTTTACTCGTATGCCGGTTTCCCAGCTATGGTAATACACATGTTTGATGCCTAACTCACGGTCCAGAAAATCAATACTTGCCGCGAGCATGGCTTCATCCCAAATTTTTCGATATTCAGATAACACCTCCTCATAATAAAGTTTAAAGTTAAATTCACGTTGGTCCTGTCTCCATGAACCAGGGTTTTTATCAAGCCTGTCATAAAGTCCTTTTACGTCACGAATAAAATCACACTGGATTTCTTCAATCAGGGCTTCGCCTGTCTCGAAATCAATATCTATTCGTGCCCATGCGAGCGTATCGCGCTTAAAACCCCGCACCGCATTATTGTGAATTGGATGGTCATAATCATTAATCCACTCACAATCTTCGGCATCTACCATGTTTCGATACTGCTCACGGTGCTCGTTCGAAAAATTGAGCTGTAATACCAAATTGGCTTCATGACGAGTCGTTTGCTGACCATAACCATCACCACTCCAATGATCCAGCGTCAAAGAAAAAACTTTTGTCGATGCCGGCCATAGAGCGTGCATCTGCTCTATGGTCAACTCACCACTACCTGCACATTTAAGTAGTGACTTAAACAACGGTTTCGATAAAAGTCCTGCCAGCCGCGATTGCTTTAATACCGAGATGCTAATGGACTCATCCATAAGACGCTCTAGCAACATTAGTGCGTACCTATCCTTAAAATAATAGAACAGCGTTCTATCTTGGGGCAACACACTCCTTATTTCTTGAATAACATTTAGTTTCATAACTTCACTCGTTAATTAGGTTTACCCTTTCACGCAAACTACTTGACGTAAGGTGTGAACAATTTCAACCAAATCGCTTTGATTATTCATCACCACATCAATGTCTTTGTACGCCGCAGGAATTTCATCAATTACTCCAGCATCTTTACGACACTCGATGCCCTTAGTTTGTTGCTCAAGGTCCTCAAGATTAAATTTTCGCTTGGCTTTGGTGCGACTCATTACTCGCCCCGCTCCATGAGAGCAAGAACAAAATGACTCCTCATTGCCTAACCCACGGACAATAAAAGACTTGGCTCCCATGCTTCCTGGAATAATCCCAAGATCACCTTTACCGGCTTTTATGGCCCCTTTACGTGTCACAAAAACATCTTTACCGAAATGATGCTCCATAGAAACATAGTTATGATGACAATTAACCGCTTCCTTTGTTGCGATAAACTCAGGAAAATCTTGCTTTAAAGCATCCAAAATTAATCGCATCATTACACGGCGGTTAGTCATTGCGTAATCCTGTGCCCAATGCACCGCCTCGACATAGTCATCAAAATATTCACTGCCTTCTCTAAAGTAGGCCAGATCTTTATCAGGCAAATGTATCTGATGACGCTGCATATCTTTTTGCGCACGACTAATAAAATATCGCCCAATGATATTACCTACTCCACGACTCCCTGAATGCAACATTACCCAAACGTCCTGATTCTCATCAATACACAACTCAATAAAGTGGTTTCCACCTCCCAAAGTACCCAATTGCTTTTTCCATGTGCCCGCAAAGTTTTTGGAAGCCATTTTCATGATTCCCTTATGCTTACTCACGATCGCGTCAATACCTTTATCCAAAGACTGGATAGTAGAGTTTTTAGCGCGCGCATAATCATGCATATTAAATCCAACAGGCACTTTACTTTCTATCAGTTCACGAATCTTTTTCAAACTATCGGGCAATTGATCAGCTTTGACTGATAAGCGCACTGCATTCATTCCACAACCAATATCAACCCCCACCGCAGCAGGAATAATTGCTTTATACGTAGGAATCACTGACCCTACAGTCGCTCCCTTTCCTAAATGAACGTCCGGCATCGCTGCGACGTGACTATGTACTATGTCTAACTGAGCAATATTGCACAGCTGGTCTATCGCGTTAGGATCGATATCATCGGTAAATATCTTAACCGGTACTTTTCCTTTGTTAATAATTTTTCTAATAGGCATATGCCACCACCATTTATGTATTTATTGGATAACCGAATATTTTCATCGAAATATTCTATGAACCCGTTATTTCAGGCACAAAAAAACCCGGTATGAAAATCATCCGGGTTTTTAACGCACGCTAAATATAGCGTTATACGTGATCCGGAAGGCTGACTGCCTCCCGAATCATTTAATTCGCAAAGGCAATCAATTAATATGTCTTGTATTGAGATACAACAATTGATTACTCCTTAAAGTTAATGTTAATAATAATTTACGGTGCTCTGTATGCACCAGCGACGCCATTCTACTTCAACAATCTTTCTTGTCAAGTTAATTATAACGTTTAATAAATAAAAATGGGCTATTCAACTTTATACTGACACGACCTATTGTGTACAATTAAACCTTACATAAGAAAAATAAATTAAAATGGCATTGTTAATATGAATATAGTTTTAGTGAAACAGTAGACAATTCGGGATGACGATCTTAATCAAGGGTCCCCCCAAAGAATATTCAGGAATGATCTTGTTCCAGCAACACAAAGTTAGTGGCGGATACTCTACGATTAATGGTGATATCTAGTTTACCCCATGAATTCACCGGCATTGGGTCATCATCACAATTACAACCGCCAATAAGTTCAGTAAAGAATATACCAATCACCAAATAAAAAGCTGTGTTACTTTCTTCGATTGATAAAATACTTACTGAGATATCATTAAAATCCATCATACCGCCCTGAGCACTTTTTATATACGCGGGTAATAAGTCTGGTGCGACCGTTCGCATTTCATTCTTCAACACCTCTGAAAAATCATCAGCACCCCATGCAGCCCTGGTATTACTCAAATCAATCATTAATGATCACCATGCATTGCATTAAAACAGACTCCTACATTCATAACGAATCGCATAATAAGAAAGTCACTTATGGAATTTTATGGCGCCAATAAACCAGAATATTTCACGCCCGCCAAGTAGGCCATATCTCTGTTCCAGGTCGCCAAATCATTACTATTCAACTTGCCTAATTGATCATGACCACAAGCTCGCGCCATCACTTGCATTAATTCAACAGACGCATCAAAAAAATTCGCTAATTGACTTGCAGATTTATCCACATTAAGCCTGGCACGCAATTCTTCTTTTTGGGTTGCGATACCCGCAGGACAATTATTAGTGTTGCACATTCTGGCAGCCACACAGCCAATCGCTTGCATGGCGCTATTTGACACCGCTATACCATCGGCACCTAATGCCATTGCTTTAACAAAATCAATCGGCACCCGCAATCCACCGGTAATGATGAGAGTCACTTTTCCAGTTAACGACTGCTCATCAAGATAACGGCGTGCACGTGCGAGTGCAGGAATAGTAGGAACGCTTATATGATCACGAAATATTTCTGGTGCTGCTCCGGTTCCGCCACCTCGGCCATCCAAAATTATATAATCGGCGCTCGCATCCAAAGCGAACTGAATATCGCGCTCAATATGATTAGCACTAAGCTTAAATCCAACGGGAACTCCCCCGGTAATTTCTCGCACTCGGTCAGCAAACTTTCTAAAATCTTTTACCGATGACATGTCTTTAAAAGTAGGAGGAGAAATAGCGGGTTCACCTTCTTTTATGCCACGAACCTGGGATATCTTACCTTTATTTTTATTTCCAGGAAGATGCCCTCCCGTTCCTGTTTTTGCGCCTTGCCCACCTTTAAAATGAAAGGCCTGAACCTTTGTCAGCAACTCTTCTTTGTAACCAAAACCAGCACTCGCTAACTCATAAAAATAATGAGAGTTTGCTTGTTGTTCTTCTGGCAGCATACCCCCCTCACCCGAACAAATGCCGGTTCCCGATAATTCAGCACCCTTAGCCAAAGCTATTTTTGCTTCCTCTGATAATGACCCAAAGCTCATGTCCGATACGAACAATGGTATTTTTAATACTAATGGTTTTTTGGCTTGCGGCCCTATTATCAACTCAGTGCCTACCAACTGATCTTCCATTAATGGCTTGTTTGCCATTTGTGCCACCAATACTTGCAAGTCATCCCATTGAGGAAGCAAGTGTCGAGGGACACCCATTGATGTCATAGGGCCATGGTGCCCGAAATTTTTAAGTCCTCCTTTCGCTAATTGGTGAATGAACGCTACGGTTGGCTCTTCTTTTGTTGGCTTGGCCACTGGCAAAGCGTCGGCGCCTGTTAAAACTCCTGGACCTTCCTGCCCCACCTGATTGTCGTCAAATTTTTTATGAGTACCATCACAGTAAGGGGGATTCGCCGAATGCTTACAGGTACACAAATAAGCCTCACCCTCTTGTTCGGCAGTAAATGCTTGCGGAGTGAAATCGGTACCTGCATGGGAGCCATCACAAAAAGGTTGACTTGATGAGCGCCCGCAAACACAAAAGTAGTAATCCTCGCCTTTTTCAAGAATTACTTTTTTCGGGCGATTGTCTGCTATAATGGGCTTACTCATAGTCATTCCTCAATATTGTTCGTTAGCTTTCAGCAAAAGAATTATAAAATAAGTTATCCTTGATAAAGACCAAGGTAGCTCAATGTGGTCTGAGCTTTATCGGGTTGTAAAATAGAATCAAAAAAATGGTTCGTTGCAGGCGTTAAATAATATAATCCTCCTGCAATTGACAGGAATAATATCGTACCAATAGGATATTTCAAACTGAGAGGTTTAATCGCACTGCCAAATGACTTTTTTATTCTGGCATTACTAAAGTCTACCGAATAAAATTCATCCAATAATAGATGTACAAGATAGCCTAAAGTAACAAATGACCCTATGTACCAGGAAAGAATTTCCCCCGCTACCAGCATAATGTCTGCCGCTACAGTAAACAGTAAACCCATCATGGCGGCAGCCAGAATTGAGTGAAACACACCGCGATGAACTGTAAATTTAGCAAAAATCCAACGAACGGGATAGCGCACAACCACGAAGCTTATCACACAAGCAATGCCTGTCACGATAATATCAAAAGACCAGTAGGTCATTAGAAATGCCAATATAGAAAAGAAACCTGCCATTAAATTAAAAACAATCTTAATCGCACTAGAGTTATCGGAATCTATATCAGGTAGAATTCCGCCAAATAAACCTAATGCAGCCAGGCCACCCGCCTGTGTAAAACTAACGGTACCTAGCCCAGCCAAAATTCCTGCAACACCAGTACTTGCAACTGCCGCTACTGCCAGATGTGTTCTGAAGTTTGCCATAATAGTTACACTTATATTTTGTTAGAGTACTGTGAGTTCCAGTCCAAAGGCTACTTTATATTGCTCGCGAAACTCAGATAAAGTAAAACTATGATTTTGAGTGCCATGCGTTTCAATTTTGATTGATCCTACGAGTGACGCTATACGTCCCGTCGTATCCCAATCTATATCGTTTAAAATGCCAAAAATTAGCCCGGAACGATAAGCATCGCCACAACCGGTAGGATCATTAACTACTTTCGGTTTTGCACACGGAATTTCGTGGCGTTTCTCTTTGGTATAGATTAATGAGCCTTCACCACCTCGAGTAATAATAACCGCTTCACATTTTTCAGATAATTCATGAGGGGACAAACCTGTTCTCTCTTGTAACAATTCTGCCTCATAGTCATTAAGCGTGATCCAGCTAGCCTGATCAATAAACTGTAACAAATCGTCCTTATCGAACATTGGCATTCCCTGGCCTGGATCAAAAATAAACGGGATATTCTTCTCCACAAATTGCTGCGCATGTTGAATCATTCCGTCACGTCCATCAGGAGACACTATGCCAACCTTAATATCCTGCGCATCAGCCACTTTATTGAAGTGAGACTCGGACATCGCACCAGGATGGAACGCAGTAATTTGATTGTCATCCATATCAGTAGTGATATAGGCTTGTGCTGTATAGGCTGATTCAATAGTTTTTATGTGTGTACAGTCGATACCCTGTTTTTCCATCCATTGAGCATAGGACTCAAAATCCTTGCCGACAGTCCCCATAGGCTTCACTTTAACGCCCAACAAATTAAGATTGTACGAAATGTTTCCTGCACAGCCACCAAATTCGCGACGCATTTCAGGAACCATAAAAGATACATTTAACATATGCACTTTATCAGGAAGGATGTGATTTTTAAAATGATCGGGGAATACCATAATGGTATCGTATGCGAAAGAACCACAAACGAGTGCTGTCATAATTTGGTTGCCTGTATTTATTAGGGGAGACCTGACTCACGCTATACAGAGCCGAAGTACTCCATTAAGTATTACCAAAATTTTATTGCCGGAAAACCTGTGATTAAGAACAATGAAATTGCGACCTAAAATATCAGAGTACATAAGTATCAACGGATATTAACAGATATTGATATGAGCTGTAAGAGTTATAGTTTTAGTGAATATAGCCTTTACTCCGACGAATACTTAAACGCCTATAATTTAAACAGACCACAATTAGGCGAAGCACCCGATGCTATTTACAATTTCTTTTGATCTTTTACGCAATGATTTTTAGCATTTTTGTGATACCCGGATTTACAAATATAACGCGAGCAAACTTTTACCTTAACGTTTTCTGTGTGACAAACTCTTCTGATTTCAGACAGATTAGCAGTACATTGATGTTCGACACCACCGTGTTCATGCGTGCAATCCACTTCATCAGTAACATCTGCACAAACTTCCTGCACTTCTACGCGTTCCACATACTGAATACAACTCTTGTGTAAACTAGCACAGCCTTGAAAAGCAATTGACAGTATAAGTACCGCAAAAAATTTGATCAATCTACTCATAAGATACCCAAAACTACTAAAACTGTTAATTAATACCCAACATACTAAATTCGGAACTACATCCGCCTATCGAGTTATTTCTTTTTACGCCTCCAGCTGATGGAATTCCATGCCACAACCGCACTGACTACTGCCACTACCAGACCCAGCCAATGAAAAGGGTCTTTCATAAAGCTGTGTCCATGTACCTTATGCTCTTTTACAAAAGCGACCACTATATAAGTGGCTGTCGCAAACATGATCACTGTAGAGACAATAAAACTAATACCGTTACCAACAGAACCAAAAAATCCGCGTTTTTTGGGAAATATTTCGTTACAAAACCGACATTTGACCGCGTCATCGAGGATTTCTTCTGCACACGTAGGACACCTTTTCATCTGAACCACCTCTAATCCTGAGCACGTAAATTGTGCATACTGCTCACAGATTTAATTGTTATTTTTTATGCGAATACACTAACTAATGAGGTGCTTACAGTCAAGGAAGCCATACTTAATCTTGGATTAATACCCTGTACAGGAACACTACTATTGATATTCTATTCCGAAAGATTTGATTCACGAGAGGCTAGGGTCGGACCCAGTGCCCTTTCAGGCCACTAGCGTACCGACCCGTCGTTAACACTATTTTTGTACTTTAGGTGCTTGACGCTTTACAAAGTGTACCGACCTGTCGTTAACACTATTTTTGTACTGTAGGTGCTTGACGCTTTACAAAGTGTACCGACC